>NFYZ01012286.1_pt1 | contig 74386 bp, 66 predicted proteins | sample 1092561 | NCBI WGS metagenome assembly NFYZ01 (sample SAMN03609887, study PRJNA323583) | gut metagenome | isolation source: feces | host: Rattus norvegicus | place: Malaysia | collected 2013 | reverse complement strand
GAGGGTTCGATTCCCTTTACCTGCTCAATATAAATAGTGGGGTGTTAGCAGAGGTAGCTAGTCAGGCTCATAACCTGAAGGTCGGGGGTTCGAATCCCCTCCCCGCAACTAATATAATGGAAGAAAACTTATGGATAAGTCAGAGGAGTATAATGATATACCTGTCCACTACTGTAAAGGTTGCTTATCTCTAAAGATAAAGACAGTTACAGAGAGTTCAGACCTAGATTACTGTGATGAATGTGGGTGTACTGATACTGGACAAATTAGTATAGAGGAGTGGAAGAAACTCTATAAAGAAAGATACGGATTTGATTATTTAACTAATAAGTATTAACAATGGAAGAGAAGAAAGAAAAGGCAACAAAGCTAACCTATGAGCAGCTTGAACAGGCTGCAATGCAGCTTCAGCAGAGACTGATGATGGCAGAGAACAAGCTCAGAAGTATTGACTTCGCAGGAATGAGGTTGACTTGGCTGTTCAAGGTCATTGAGAATAAGAGTTCATTCTCAGCAGAGTTTGTTGACAAGTGTGCTAAGGAGGTAGAGGATATTCTCACAATAGAGGATATAACTCCTGAAGCAACCCCAGAGAGTAAGCCTGAAGAGGCTTAAAAGTTGAACATTGAAAGGCCAAATGGAAAGAAAACCAAACAATGTAATAGCACTCAAGAGTAGTCTAAGTGGTAGCTTCTTTAGGATATGGCTGGAATTCCTTAGGCCATTTCATAAATTAACTGAGAGAGAAACAGAAGTAATGGCTGCCTTCTTGAAAGAGAGGTTTGAACTCAGTAAGGTTGTAAGTGACCAAGAGGTTCTCAATAGACTCACAATGAGTGAAGACACCAAGAGGAAAGTAAGAGATGACTGTAATATCTCTCAGGCTCACTTCCAAGTCATTATGACTAAACTTAAGAAGAGCAAGATGATAGACAATGGCAAGATAAATCCAAGGTTCATACCAAGAGTAGAGAAAGATGCAAGAGGTTTTCAACTCCTTCTAGCATTTGAGTTACAATGACTTATGAAGAAATAATACATAAGGTATCAGAAGATACTGGAATATCTGTTGAAGTAGTTGACAAAGCCTATAAGGCATTTTGGTCATATATAAGAAACTCAGTTCAGGAATTACCTCTGAAAGAAGAGCTCACTGAAGCTGAGTTTCTTTCTTTAAGACCTAACTTCAACATCCCATCACTAGGGAAACTTACTTGCACTTATGCAAGATATAGAGGTGTGAAAGATAAATTCAATCATATAAAAGCACTTAGGAAGAGAAATGAAGAAGCTGATTAAAGTTAAGCCTATGTTCAATAGGATTATAACTACAATGGATGTCTATGAAGAGGACCAGTACAGTGGTGCTATACTGGATATTACTAAGAAGAAGGGCTCCATTAAAGAGTATCAGACAGTAGTCTCTGTAGGTACTACAGTAAGAGATATTAAAGTTGGTGATGTAGTATGTATTGACCCAACCAGATATATGGTTACTAAGCATAAAGATAAATCCCTACAGAGTAGTATAATGGGTGATGAAATAGCAATTGGATATAAATTCAATACTATCAAAATAGATGATAAAGAGTGTCTAGTACTATTTGACCAAGACATTAGCTTTATCATTGAGGAGTCTGAAGATATAAAGGACCCAGTAGGCCCTATTATTATACAGCCTGAAAAACCAACTATTATAGTATAACAATTAAAGGGCCTGCTGATTAAGTTCAGCAGGCTTTTATTTTATTATGAAACTGTTCAAATATGAAGGGTATAAGATAGTCATCTCTGAGGAAGCATTTGCTCTGAAAGTATTCAGACAGATATGGAATAGAGATAGGACTGCAAGTAAGGATAAGGCAATTATGGAATTGGGCTATGTATACTTTATGGTAGACCCAAGGAGTGATTACCAGTACCTTATTGATGAGGAAGAGAGGTCTAAGGCTATTATAGAAGGAGAAGGACTTCCAGCTAACTGGAAACCTGATAAACTTATACATGAGGCAATGGACTTCTATGGTAGTATGAAACCACCAGCATCCCTATTACTTGAAGATACTAGATTAATGGTTGACAAGTACAGAAAGAAGCTAAGAGGGTTGGACTTTGACGAACTTGAGGTTAAAGACTTGAAAGATATGGGTGCCTTAATTAAGGGTATACCTGATTTAGTAAAGGCTCTAGATGAAGCAGAGAGAGCTGTAAATGCTGAGATGAGGAACTCTGGTAGGATGAGAGGTTCTGGAGAGAAGACAATAATGGAAGACTCACTTGATATATAATGGAACTAGATGATATTATAGGAGCAGCAAGCTCCAATATTAAAGGTGGTACACTTGTACTACATAGGAGCATGAAAATACACCCTAGATTTAAGGTGTATAAGAGGTTCTGTTATGACCTTTACTTCATCAATGGTGAAAGTAAAACTCTCCTTCTATCTTATGAAGAGGTTAAAAACACTCCAGCTGACCAGATAGCTGAGATATGGACTGCCTGTGATAAGCTTTATCTGAGGGAGCTCATAAAGTGGTTGGCAAGTGAGAAATATAAATCTATGTTAAAAGATGGAGTTTAATAAGTATCAAACACCACTGACTGATGAACTTCTTGAATCATTACCTCAAGAGGTGAGAGACCAGTTGTTGGATATATTAAATAATGTGGAATTTGTTAGGAGGCTTGTCTCTCCTAACAGACAATATGCAAAGGATAGACCAAGAGATGATAAGGGTAGAATTATTGTAGACCTTGCAAATCCACATATTGTGGAGAACATGGACTACTTCAGACCTACAGCTATTCACTATCAAAAGTATGGATGCTTCACTAACCTTAGACCTAATGCTAACCCTAACAGTGAGTATGGTAAGTGGATTAGGGAAGAGAAAAGAAGATGCTGGGAAGGGTACGTAAGAGAGTCTGATGGAGAATGGGTAACAGGATATATGTATTGGTTCCTTAACTATTCTCCTATTATGCTATCCAAGATTATAAAAGGAACAAAGAGAGCAAACAGAGTTGAGGACTTCCCAGAGTTTTGGGAGGGAATATACTGGAGATTTCATTATATGGAACAGGCTGCTAATGGTGGCTTATATAATGATTTTGAAGGAGGACAGCACTGTGCTGAGCTCGCATCTAGAGGTAAAGGTAAGTCATTTAGTCTTGCTTCTATTCTGAGTCATGACTTCATACTAGGAGTAAATGAGGTAGCTCACTATAAAGTAATGTCTGTTGTAACAGCATATCAGAAGGAGTACCTTACAAAGGATGGTGTACTTAATAAATTCTCATCTATGGCTAATTTCTGTGCTGAGCACACTCAGTTCCCTAGAAAGAGATTAAAGTCTTCTATGCAAGAGATGACTTGGATAATGGGTTACAAAGATGTAGAGCTTGATGTAGAGAAAGGAACTCTTAATAATATCCTTGGTGTATCATCTAAAGATGATGAGTCTAAGCTTAGAGGTAAGAGAGCTGCTCATATTCTTATTGAGGAGTTTGGTACATTCCCTAGGTTAACTGACATGTACAATGTGCTTACACCATCTGTAGAAGAGGGTGATATTGTGTTTGGACAGATATATATGTTGGGTACTGCTGGTGATAATGAATCAGACTTTGCAGGTGCACAGGAGATTATGTATAACCCTAAAGGTTATAGAATGTATGCACTACCTAATGTGTTTGATAAGAGTAATCAAGGTAGGCCTAACTTTGTATTCTTCTTCCCTGGATATGTAAATAGAAAGGGATGCTACAATGAAGATGGAGTATCTGATGTAGTCAAGGCTCTTATTGAGATTTTGATGAATAGATACACAAAGAAGTATAATTCATCTGACCCTAATACTATTATCAAGGTAATAGCTGAGGTTCCTATTACTCCAGCAGAAGCTATAGTAAAGACAGGAGTCAATATGTTCCCTGTAGTTGACTTAACTGAGAGACTACAACAACTTGATAATAATCCTAGGGAGTTTGATGATGCCTATACTGGTGAACTAGTAATGAATGCAGAGGGTAAGGTTGAGTTCAAACCTGGGGGTCAGCCAATTAGGGAGTTCCCACATAAGGATAATAAGATTGAAGGTGCTGTAGAAATGTTTCAGTTACCTGAGATTGATAAGAACACTGGTAGACCATTTAATAATAGGTATATACTAGGATGTGACCCTTATGATGATGACTCTTCAAATACTATGTCATTAGGTTCAGTGTTTGTACTAGACCTATGGACAGATAAAATAGTAGCTGAGTACACTGGAAGACCTATGTTTGCAGATGACTTCTATGAAATATGTAGGAGATTGTGCTTGTATTACAATGGTAGAATGAACTATGAGAATAACAAGAAAGGTCTATTCTCATACTTCTCTAGGAATAATTGTACTTACTTACTTACTGACCAGCTGGAGTTCCTAAGGGATAAACAGATGATTAAGGAAACTGGGTATGGTAATAAAGCTAAGGGTACTAATGCTACTCTTGCTATTAACTCTTATGCTAGAAATCTTCTTAGAGCATGGCTACTAAGACCTGTTGTAGTAATACAGGAAGTTGATGGAGAGCAAGTAGAAGTAGCTATTCCTGCACTGTTTACATTAAGAAGTAGAGCTCTGATTAAGGAGCTAATCAACTATAATTCAGAGGGTAACTTCGATAGAATATCAGCTATGGGAATGCTTATGCTTCTAAGAGAAGATAAGATGATTACGTATCAAGGTAATATATCAAAGGAGAGACAAGAGAGAGAGTCATCCTCATACCTTGGAAATGACCCATTCTTTGATAGAAATTATAGGCCAGTAAATTTAGCAAAATAAAGGTTAGAGCATTAAGAAATCATTTATTTACTTGTGTGTGTAGAATACTTTTAATACCTTTGCAAAACAAAAAGTTGAAGAAGATATGAGTGAAATACTACAATTTCCACCACAGCAATTACCTTTCTCCAAGAAGACTAAAACTTGGAGAAAGAAACATTGTGATTGGGCATCAAGCAAAGCCTTCTTTAACTACTCCCCAGTCAGAAAGAGTGTCTTTCATAAGAAGATAAACTATGACCTTATAAATGGTAAGTTGCACATGAAAGACCTTATGTTGGTAATAAACCCTGATAATATACAAGCAGGTTTTATACCTGACAAGATTCAACATTATCCTATAATGAACTCAAAGCTGAATGTTCTTAGAGGTGAGGAATCAAAGAGAGTTTTTGACTACAGGGTAGTTATTACCAATCCTAATGCTATATCAGAGATTGAGACTAATAAAAAGGCAGAGTTGATGCAGAGGCTACAACAAATGGTAGCTGATACATCACAGTCTGAAGAAGAGTTCAATGCAGAGCTTGATAAGCTGAATGAGTACATTACATATGAGTGGCAAGACATGAGAGAAGTGAGGGCTAATGCCCTACTTAATCATTATGTTAAAGAGCTCAATATGCCTCTGATGTTTAATAAGGGCTTCATGGATGCAATGACTGTAGCAGAAGAGGTTTATATGTGTGATATAGTAGGAGGAGAACCTACTATTGAAAGGCTTAATCCATGTAAACTAAGAGTGTTTAGGTCAGGAAGTTCTGATAGAATAGAGGATGCTGATGTAATTATATATGAGGATTATTGGAGCCCTGGTAAGATTATAGATACATTCTATGATAGCCTAAGTGCTGAAGATATAAAGTATATAGAGAATATCCCTAATAATCCTTATGGGGAGTCTAATGATACAGAACCAGACCCAAGACTTGAGTTTATACCATCAGGTATAATAGGTGATGATGAGATAATGAATCCTAATCAACTATTCCCTGATACATATGATAACTCAATGATGCCTTATGATACAGCTGGTAACATTAGAGTCATTAGGGTATTTTGGAAATCTAGAAGAAAGATTAAGAAAGTTAAGTCTTATGACCCTCAGACAGGTGAAGAAGTGTTTAACTTCTATCCTGAAACCTATGTAATTAATAAGGACAGAGGTGAAGAGGAGGAGACCTTCTGGATAAATGAGGCTTGGGAAGGAACTAAGATTGGAGAAAACATCTATGTAAACATGAGACCTAGATTGGTTCAATATAATAGATTGTCTAATCCATCAAGGTGTCACTTTGGCATAATAGGTTCAATATATAACCTTAACCAGAGTAAACCATTCTCTCTTGTTGACATGATGAAGCCATACAACTATTTGTATGATGCTATACATGATAGGCTCAATAAGATGCTTGCAAAGAACTGGGGTAAGATTATTACTCTTGACCTTGCAAAGGTCCCTGCAAAGTGGGATATTGATAAATGGATGTACTATGCAAGGACCAATAACATTGCAGTAGTTGACTCCTTCAAAGAAGGTAATATTGGTGCTGCAACTGGTAAACTTGCAGGAGCTCTTAATAATGCTTCATCAGGTGTTATTGATGCTGAGTTAGGAAACTCAATTCAACAGAGTATTAACCTACTTGAGTTCATTAAGCTTGAGATGGCTGATGTGGCTGGTATCTCTAAACAGAGAGAGGGTCAGATTAGTAACAGAGAAACTGTTGGAGGAGTTGAAAGAGCCACATTGCAGTCTTCACATATTACAGAGTGGCTGTTTATAACTCATGATGATGTAAAGAGAAGAGCTCTGGAGTGTTTCCTTGAGACAGCTAAGATAGCATTAAAAGGAAGAAATAAGAAGTTCCAGTATATTCTATCAGATGGCTCAATGAGAGTCATGGATGTTGATGGTGATGAATTTGCTGAGTGTGACTATGGACTAGTTGTTGATAATAGTAATGCTGTTCAGGAACTACAACAGAAGATGGATATGCTTGCACAAGCTGCTCTTCAGAACCAGACATTGAACTTCTCTACTATTATGAAGCTTTACAATAGTTCTTCTCTTGCAGAGAAACAAAGAATGGTTGAGAAGAATGAGCAGGAACTCATGCAAAGACAACAAGAGGCTCAACAGCAGCAAGCTCAATTAGAGCAACAAAAGATACAGGCAGATGCTCAAGCCAAGGAGGCTGATATGCAACTGAAAGACCAAATGAATCAGAGGGATAACGAGACTAAGATTCTAGTAGCTACTATATCTGCTCAATCCTCTATGCAAGATGATGGTATTCAGGAGCCAGAGTTCTCTGAGGAAGCTAAGGCTAAACTCATGGAGAACATGAGACAGTTTGATGAAAGAATCAAGCTTGATAGAGAGAGGCTAGCATTTGACAAGAGTAAAGCTAAAGTTGATGCTGAACTTAAGAGAAAACAGATAAATAAACCAACTGGTAGCACTAAGAAATAATGAGAAGATTTAGAGCTATAATTGAAACACATATAGAACCTGAAGACCATGAGGTATTATGGTACTACAAAGGTAAGTTACTCTATTGGGGTAATGATGCTTGGGAGCCTTTCCTACTTGTAGATGCTATAGAAATACCTTATAGTACTGAAGAAGATGAGAGCATCTCTACAGTACAAGAGGCTCTTGACAAGCTTCTATATGTGACTCCAAAGATAAGTTCTTTTACTCTCAAACAAGCTGGAACATATGAAAATGGCTCAGTCATTAGTACTCTTGATTTCTCTTGGAGTTATAATAAGAAACTCATAAGAACTCAGAGACTTGATGATATAGCTATTCCACCATCAGTAAGGATGGCTAAACTGAATAGAGACATTACTAAGAATACCACATTTACATTGTATGCTAGTGATGGAACTAATACAGTATCAGCATCTACCTCTATAAGGTTTGTGAACTATATGTACTTTGGTACAGTTGATTCTAAAGGCAATTCCACAAAGAAGGGTAAATTAAACCCTTCTGTTGGGGGATTGACAGTAGTAGCAAATGCTGGAGAGTATATATGGATATTTCTTCCTGAGTCTTCAGGACTCACAAAGATATGGCACAACAATGTAGATTCTACTGATGACTTCATGAGAAGTAAAGTGAACTTTAGTACTGATACAGGACTTACTATTCCTGGAACATTTTATATATCCAAGAATCACAGTCTAAATAGTGTAACCCTTAAATTTACTTAATATGCCTAAGTTTCTTGGTGAAATAGTACAGAATGGTGGTGACTTTGCCCTTCTTGATGCAAGGAACATAAGAGGTGGTTTTGTACAGGTCTCCACTATCAAGGAGAGAGACAGTATAATTCCTGACAAGTTAAAGAAGGGAATGCACTGTTATGTTGATGAAGAGGAGAAGATATTTGAGTGGAAAGGTGACAGGTGGGTACTGTTTAAGGTCAATAGTAATGATATTGACAAGGTACAGTTCTTAACTGTTTCACAGAAAGTACAGGAGATAGCTGAACCTCTTTATGATGAGTTTGATGAAGTAACTCACTGGGGTATAAAGTTTGAAGGAGATATTCTATTTAAGGATGGAGACCTTATAGGATGGAACATTTCTACTGATGAAGATGACAATATCACTGGAGAGTTTACAGAGATAGCCTTTGTAAGAAATGGTATAGCTTATATAAGAACATCCATAGATAACTTCTTACCTGAGAAATATCAGACAGTATATCTAGTTGGTAGTACCTCTGATACAGTAAGAAGATGTGTTATGGCTATCCATCCATATCATGGAGCTATGGTGATGAGCCAGTTCCTTAATATATCTCTTGATAATATCAATACCAACTATACATTTAGACTTGGTCAACATGGTATCAATAGATGGAAGGTATATGGTGAGGATGTTTACTTTAAGGGTATATTTATTGATGAAGAAGGAAGAAACCTATCTGACCTTGTAACCCTGAACCAAGAGGCTATTGGTACAGGTCTTACTGGTTTGAGAAGGGAGTTTGGTTATGAGAACCTACTTAATAATCCTTACTTCATTGGTGGTATGGATTGCTGGCTTACCAAAAATACAGCTACTTACTTTAAGGCTGCTGGTAAATTCATAATGACTAATAAGACTCTACTCTCTGCCAAGAGAGATGGTGCCTATATTATTATTGAGAATGGTCAAGCGGTGCTAAGACTTATTAATGGTTATATATCACAGAAGAATGAAAACCTTAAGAAGATAAATGACCTTGATAATGCTACTCCTCCATACTATGTAACTCTTATATTCAACTACAAGCCCATAACTGCTGGTACATTGAAGGCAGTTATAAGGTATAAGTCTGAAGATGGTACAAAGACTGAGTCTATAAAAGCACAACAAGATATGACTCCAAGTAATCAATATATCACTTGGAAGTCAACTTTCCTTTGGGATGGTGAAGGAGACTTTACTATAGAGTATAATGGAGAAATAAAGATACAGACTCTTGTTCTCAAGATGAATGAAGTTAAGAACTTCGAGAACAAATATAAGAGACTATTTGAACTCAGTGATACTCTTGTTGAGATGGCTGAGAAATATATAAACCAAAACAATTCATAATATGGCTCTAACACAAGATGAAAGAGAAGAGTTGATACAGGATGTGGTTAATGAGATTACTACACAATCCACTAGTATTGATGAACTTCCTGAAGTTGATAGCCTTAATCAGACAGGCAGTCTTCCTGCATATAAGAAGAATAGCACAGAGCTGGTAAGGGTACCTATTCCTCTTATTTCAAAGCCTGCTATTGATGCAGCTACTTCAGCAAATGCTGCTGCTAGTGCTGCTAATAGTGCTGCTGAACAAGCAACACAGGCTAAGGAAGAGGCAATAGAAGCTAAGGAGAATGCTGATACTGCTACAGCAGAGGCAAATGATGCTACTGCTAGAGTTAATCAAGCCATGGATAATATCAATGAGATAAAGACTACAGCTAATAATGCTGATACTCTATCCAAGGCTTTGAGTGAGCAGCTTAAGAGTTACAAGATTGAATCACCAACAGAAGGTGAGTATGAAGCTATAGAGACTAAAGATAGCAATACTATATACTTCTGTACAGAAAATGAGGACGTATGATTTTCTTAGGCAATAAAGAAATTGAGTCAGTCTTCCTAGGTAATAAAGTAGTAACTCAAATTTACAGAGGAGCAAAGCTCGTATGGGAAGCTATTAAAAGCTGCTTTGGAGCTGGCTATTGGAAAAATGACGCCCCTTGGTCTAATACTGAGGGGTGGAAGAATTAACTATATTAAATAATTTATGGCAAAAGTTAGTACAAATCCTATTGAAACTTATGAGCAGGATTGGGGTAATGACCCTAAAACTGGTCTCCCTTTTAGTGGAGAAGCTGTTCAGAAGTTTATTAAGGACGAGCTTAAAAGCAAGCTAGGAGATGCTGATGCTGAAACCAAGATTAGGGAGCAGCTAAGGTCACAGCTATTTGGTGGAGGTACTAATAATGTTGTCACTGATGTTGATGGTAACAGTGAAGTACTTACTATTGTAAGTAAAGACTCTGATGGTAAATCAACAACAAAGGACATCAATATTGGTATGCCTGATGCCAATGATAGATTTGTGACTGTAACTGCACAACTGTCTAAGCAGTACATTAATGTTGGTGGAGAAGTTAAACTTGCACTCGGATTTACAGTAGCTGACTATCAGGGAGAGTCTATCCCTAATAGCTATGCAAATGTATCTCTTGAGATTTCAAGACAAGGTTCTTCAAATCCATTCTACAGAGCATCTCTTGGTTCACTTAATAGTGCTGTTAATGCTCAGACTCCTAATCATGAGGTAAATCTTACATCTATTATTGCCAACAACATTACAGGCTCTGCCTCTGTTGTTGTATCTGTAACTGTAAACTACACTTATGAGTATGTTGATGAGAGTGGAGAAAGGAAGACTAAGACAATTACAAAGTATGGCTCTGTTATACTTACAGTCCTAGCTCTGACATTAAGTACCTCTATTGCAATTGCAAATACAGGTATTACAGGTCAGGTATCAATTCCTTACACTGTAAGGGGTAATGGTAGTAAGACTGTCTATCTATACAGAGATGGTGAGTTGGTAGACCAACATGACAATATTACTAGTGCCTCATCTTCTGGAGTATTTACACAGACTATCTCTAGTGGAGTAAATAACTTCCAGCTTGTGGCTGAGACATCAGCAGGTGATACTGTTGTAAGGAGCTCATCATTCTACTTTGACTTGTTTGGTTCTACAGTAGCTACTGTAATTACTCTACTTGTAGAGGATAGCACTGGTACTATTCAAAGTGGTGCTGAGTACTTAACTCCTAAGTTCTCTGCTCCGAAGTTTAGTGACTTCAAGTTTAACTACTATGTGTATAGTAGTGGAAGTACTTCTGTTTCTTCTAAGATTACAACTGATGAGCTTGACTCTGATGGAAAGGTAATTGTATCTTCTCCTTCTGACCAAGTTCTTAACAGAAGAATCTACACATATAGTAAGAAGATTAAGAGCTCTAATACTCTTAGAATTAAGTTTGAGGCAGAAGAGACAACAAGGATTATCTACATCAATCCTCTTACCAGCTCAATTAATATTGAACTTCCTACAGAGAGTTTGAAGCTTAATCTTGATGCTGATGGTAGAAGTAATGAGGAAGTAAATCCATCTGTATGGTCTTATGGTGATGTTACCACAGAGTTCAGTGGCCTAAACTGGCAGTCTAATGGTTGGGTAAATAATGCTCTACTTCTACAGAATGGAGCTAAAGCTACTATTAACTTCCCTCTATTCCAGTCAGTAAATAACTATCCTGTTACAAGAAATGGTTGTACATTTGAAATTCTATTCAAGTGTAACAATGCTACTCTTGAAGAGCATGATATTATCTCATGTCACTGGATTAACAATGATGAGAGAAAGACAGGTCTGGATATTACTACAAGCTATGTAGGTGTAAATACTGGTGAGGTTACAGAGTATAAAGATGATGATGGTAAGGTAACACAGTCTGTAGTTACTAGAGTAGGTTCACAATATGCACAGAATAACTGGTATAAGTATACCTTTGTTATTGACCCTAATGCTCCTGGTGTAGGTGCTAATAAAGGTCTTTGCTATGGTTACTTGAATGGTATTCTATCATACATTGCTCCTATTCCTTCTTCCTTTATCAATCTTGATAAGCTTCCTATTACTGTAGACTCTACATATGCTGATGTGTATATCAAGTCTATCAAGTACTATGATGCTCCATTAACACATGACCAATGTGTAGATGAGCATATCATTGACCAAGAAACTTCAGCAGAGATTGAGTCTCTGTATAATAAGAATAGTGTTCTAGCACAGGATGCTAATGGTAATGACTATGTATCTCCACAGAAGTTAAGAGCAATGGGTAGAGGTGTAATGATTATATCACCTTCTACTGAACAGGTAGCAAGAACTACTCTACAAGACCTTAATAAGTCTTCTGACAAGAAGAGCTACTATGGACCTTTTAGGATTGACTACTATGCTCCTGAAAGTGACATTAACTTAGGTTATACTACAGTTCCTACTAAGGGTAATCCCTTCAACTTTACACACACACAGTGTGCTATAAGAATACAGGGTACTACCTCTACCAAGAGACCTAGAAAGAACTATAGACTACATTTCAATAAGAAAGATAAAGATGGCAAACCAGCTAGTGGTTCATTTATTGTAGGAGGAGAAGTTAGGGATAGCTTCAAATATGCAATGAGCCAAGATTCTATAGAGGTACCTATAGCTTGTCTAAAGGTTGACTACGTAGACTCTTCAATGACTCACAACACTGGTGGTGCTGTTGTATTCAATGAGCTTACAAGGAATGTAGAGTCATTAAGAAATCCTGCACAGATAAGAGAGTATGTAAACAGTCCTACAGACATCAAGACTAGAGTTGCTATTGAAGGTTTCCCTATTGATGTATTTGCTGCTGATGGACTTGCTTCTCCTACTGATGAAGGAGAGTATAGAGAAACTCTAGAAGACTCAAGATATACAAATCTTGTATACATGGGTCAGTATAACTATAACAATGATAAGTCAAAGTCAGGTAAGGTATTTGGTTTTGATGGCTCTTATACTTATGATGCTGATGGTAACTATGATGAAAATGGTGAGTATCAGCCTATCTGTATGGAGTTCCTTGACAACAATGCTTCCCTTGACTTATTCCAAATTAAGTTTACTGCTAGTGGTAACATTGATGAAGGTGCTACCTATGAAGGATTTGCTGATGCCCTTGAGGTAAGAGCTCCTGAGGATGTAACTGACCAAGTAGCTGACTATGGTCTTGATAGCTTGAAGACAGCTACAGGATTTGAGAAGTATGCTTATATACCTGACCAAATCAAGAGAGTGTTTACTTTCATAGGAGAGTGTGCAAAGGAGGTAGCAGATAATAACCACTTCCCAGTATCTAATTTCAATACTATGAGCTCTGAGGCTCTAGATAAAGTTAATTGGGAAAGTGATAAGTTCACTAATGAAGCTAAGGATTACTTCAATCTTTCAAGTATTTGTGCTTGGTATATATGGACTGACTACTTGATTGCAGTTGACCAGAGAGCTAAGAACATGATGATGTATACCATGGATGGTAAGCACTGGATGTTCCAGTACTATGATGGTGATACAATGCTTGGTGAAAGAAATGACTGTTTCCTTGCTTATGATTATCTTACAGACAGAGATACATGGGATGATGCAGTTAAGCAGTATGCTATGCAAGGTCATGATAGCTGGCTATGGTATCTTGTAAGAGCTAACTTTACTAATCAGAGAATCATTGATGGTACTCCTGATACTAAGACTGCTGTAAACCTTTCAAGTGTATGTCAGCTTATGAGAGGTTCAGGTAAGTTTAGTGCAGACTACTTCAAGCAGATATTCAATGAGCAGTTTGTTAATAACTGGAGTCAAAGACAGTATAACTACTCACAGGACTACAAGTATGTACAACCTCTGACAGAGACAGGTTATCCTTCAGACATCAGTACAAACTTCATTAATACTGCACAGGGTTCAAGAGAGGCTCATAGAACTTACACTCTTGAGAATAGGTTCTCTCTACTTGATTCTAAGTATCAAGCTGGTGGCTATGCACAGGATGCGTTTGTTTACTACGCTGCTGCTGGTAATGTAAATAAGCTTACTATTGTATCAAGTATTCCTTACTACTTTGGTTGGAATACAAGTAATACCAGCATTAGAGAACACCAGGCAGCTAATGCAGACAACAATTACACTGTTAATCTTACAATTACAGGTAATGCTGCTAACAACCCTGCCAATGTTCTTGGTGCTTCAAGGATAAAGGAACTAACTTTTGACCCACAAAGTGCTTGGACAGTAGACTCTACTAAGGATGTGAAGTTATCTAATCTTCATAAACTTGTAGCTAAGAATATGGGTACAAGAGCTGCTGGTGACCTATGGCTCACTGCATGTCCTCTTCTTACCTATGTAGATGTATCTGGCTCTTCCTTTTCTGGTCTATATGGTCTTGAGAACAGTAGCAAGATGGTCTACCTCAATGTGGAGAATACATCAATCAAGTCTGTAAGATTTGCTGATGGTTCACCTCTTGAGACTATCAAGCTGGCTACTCCACAGGAGGTTTACCTGTCTAACCTGAGTGAAATTGTCTTCACTAATGGTGAGGGGGATACTATTACTGCACAGAACTGGTCAGATCTTAACAAGCTTCTCATCAATAACTGTCCTAAGGTTAACTGGGAACAGATAGTTCTGAAGCTTCTGAATAGCTCTGCCAGTAGAAAGTATCTGAGAGTCACAGGTATAGATAAGCATGATTCTATCACTTGGCTTGACCAGTTTGAAGGAATTTATGGCCTTGATGCTGAAGGTGGTGAGGTCACAACAGGTGCTCAACTTGTTGGTACTCTACATCTGCTTGACTATACAGATGATGACGTAGTAGAGCAGTATAGAGCTAAGTTCCCAAGTCTTTACATCAAGCAACCTGAGTATACTATCATTGAGACCAATGAGAATGTAGCTGCTGAAAGCTCTACTACAGAGAACTCTATGGGTAGTACAACTAACCTTGATAACAACACTGGATACAGATATTCAAGCACATATGTTCCTTCAGGACATATTAAGAATATCCTTGGAAGGTGTCACAGGTATCTTGGTAAGCTTATAACTCCTGGTAACTCTGTTACTCTAGAAGGTAACCCTAAGGACCCTGCATCTTATGGTCAGAAGTTCCAAGGAAGAGATGGTAGTGGTACAATGCTTCTATGTCAGCTTGCTGATGCTAACAGTACTTTCTTCAATACTGGCTATGCCTCTTCTTCTACTAGAAGAACTGCTAACCTGAATGGTCTAGTTGGTAATGGTGAGGTATATGTTAAGATTCCTGGATTCTGGTACAAGGGTATCAACTATAACCCAGCTGGAAGTTCAAACAAAGTAAGCTTCAGATATACTTGCTATAGCTCTTATGAGGAGAAGCCTAGTAAGTCAGATGAAACAAGAGTTCTTTCTATTGAAGAACTTAAGAAGACTCTGATTGATGGTGGTGCTGAAGAAGGTCTATACAAGGAGAATACAACTCTTGAGAGAACTGAGTCTGCTGATAGTGTTGCAGACAGGGAGTTAGCTAACTCTGGTATTGATGTCTATAGAATCAAGGTTCAGGGCTATAAGAAGGTTAGATTCCCAGCCTCTGTAGGTGTAGGATGTTGTCTATTCACCAATGCTGATGGAAAGATATTAACTAACTCTACTGGCTCTGTAGTAGGAGTTGGTGAGGTATACACAGAGTATGCTAACTGGCTATATACAGGTATGCCTGTTATGGCTAATGTTCCTGCTGGTGCTATCTACTTCTACATAGTTGTTAAGAAGTTTGTGAATGGTAACATTACCTCTGATCCCTGTGACATAGTTCTCCACAAGGGAAGTAAGTTCAACAGTGGTTCTGAGATGACAGATGCCAATGCCAAAGAATGGATTGCTGATATGGAACCTGAGTGGATATATTCAGAGCCTGTATGTATTGCAGCTGCTGAGTGTGCTAGTGACTCTGGTGAACTATACTCTCCATTTGATGGTACACAGGTTGCTGCCAAGGGTACTGAGAATAAAGAGAACACTCTAATAAGCAAGGAGCAATGGTTCCAGTATAGCATGAGAGACGCTGCTTATAAGAGAGGTCTCCAGCTTGTGGACTATGAGGCTACCAAGCTTATAGCTAATCTCTTTGTTGCTAGATATGGTAGAAGAAACTCACAGAACCAACTTGGTGCTGGTTCTGTAACTAATGCTAGAAGGCTCGGTAGTACTAGAGAATATGGTATGACAGATACAGTAATTCCTGATGGAACATCTGTAACTGAAGTATGGTCTAATGCTGCTATACCTATTATCCAAGGTAACAACAAGACCTTCAAGAATGTAGGGTCTTCATGCTTCCTAGGTATAGAGAATGTACATGGTAATGTTAGTGAATGGCTTGATAGAGTATACTATGCTAATGAGACAGCTGCTGACTGTGGTAAGTTAAGGATAACCAACCCTGACCTAACTACAAGAAGGCTGTACAGCATTACTCCTATTGGTAGCTATCCTAAGTCTCTGGTACATGGTAAGTACTGTGATATAGCTTGCTGCTCATCACAAGGTGGTACTACAATAACCTTCTATCCAGACGGTCAAACTACTGATGTTACATTAAGGAGCAAGTGGGCTGATACTGGGGCTATCAGGCGGTCTGACGGCGGCTCGAATGCCTATGGCGGGGGCTTCTTTTTGGGCGCTAATAGCTCGGTGGGTTATTCTCATGTCGACTATGGTTCTCGGTTGATATTCAGAGGAAATATCATTGAGACTACTGACATAGATGAGTTCATGGCAGCTAAGGAGTGGAGAGAGGAACTATAAAAAAGTTCCAACTGATATAATAAAAGTTCTTTGTGTACTTGCACAATTGAAATTTTTTACTTAACTTTGCACCCAGTAATAATACTCTTTGGCCGGAGGTTATTACTGGGTGTACTTTTCCTGCAACTTGAGAAGATAGAAAAGTTGGACTAGAAAACCAAAAAGCTATCAAGCAGTCTAACAACAACTCGAATGCCAATGGCAGAGTCTTCTATTTGAACGCTAATAACTCAGTGAGTTATTCTAATGTCAACTATGGTTCTCAGTTATAAGTTCTGGATGAAATTCCCTATTAGATATTGTATTCTTACAGGAGTGCAGCTTTAGCTCAGTAAGGACACGAGGAAAAGGAGCCACAGCAATAGCTATGACCTTAGCCATAGGAAAGCTGAAAAATTTAAATTAACAAAAACCCTTAGTAACTGCTCTTGTATTGCAGTGAAGTCGGGCTGTTGTGGGGAATTGCCAGAGCATACATTTACATTTTGAAGGATGAAGAGAATAGGAAACTTGATTCCTCTGATTTGTACAAAAGAGAACATAGAAAGAAGCATAAAGACTGTACTTAGAGGAAATGAAAGAAAGCAAACAGACACAGCCAAATACATACTATCTCATAAAGATAAGGTTATAGATGAGACCATCAAATGTATATCAGATGGTAGTTTCAGGTTGGGTGTGTATAAGCAGATGACTATCAAGGAAGGACCTAAAGAAAGAGAGATACAAATTCTCAATTATAGGGATAGAATTGTAGTTAATGCTATAATGACTGTACTTGATGAACTCCTGACCAGGAGAATGATTTACACCACTGCATCAAGTATAAAAGGTAGAGGTACTCATTACCTCAAAGCTGTAGTCCAGAGGGACATAAGATGTAATCCTGAAAGTACCAAGTACTTTTATAAGATAGACATCAACAAGTATTATCACAATATTGACCACAGGCTAATGAAGATATGTATCAGAAAGTATGTAAAGGATAAAGTGTTACTACCTATTCTTGATAACTTCGTTGATATGCTAGAACAAGGTCTAAGTATAGGATTAAGAGCATCACAGATATTTGGTAATCTATTCTTAAGTTGGTTACTTGATATGCCACTTAAGTGTAAATACAGAGTGAAGTTCTACTATAGATACTGTGATGATGTAGTAATATTGGCAGGAACAAAAGAAGAACTATGGAGGTTACATCACATAGTATGTGGATTACTTGATGGTTCTAAACTAACAATAAAATCCAATTACAGAGTAGCTCCTCTGTCTGAGGATCTTGATTTTCTAGGATTTGTTATCTATAGTGGTACTTACTGCAGAGTTAGAAAGAGAATTAAGCAGAATGCCCAAAGGAAACTCTCCTACCTAAAGAGCAATAGAAGAAGGCAGGAAATTATAGCCTCTATAAAAGGTTATTGCCTTCACTCAAATGGACATAACTTATTTAATAAACTTGTAAATACTTATGGCAATAAAAATTCACGGGGGAGAGGCTACTCCTCTCATACAATGTATAAACCCCATCATGGACAGATGGGTGGTTCTATGGGGAATAGGCTATGAGGATGAGTCTTTTACTTTTATGGCAGAGGAGATTAATCATAAACCAACTCTGCAAGAAGTTAAGGATATTGTCCTCGGTTGGTATAATGCTGATATAGATAATAGGATTCTATCTGGGTTTACATGGAAGGATATTCCTGTATGGCTCTCTATGGAGAATCAATTTAACTATAAGGCAGCTTATGATATTGCTATTCAGTCTGGTGGAGAGACCCTTCCTACTTTTAAGTTTGGTACTACTGAGGAGCCAGTGTACTATAAGTTTGAAAGCTTTGAAGACCTGAAAGACTTTTATCTTAAAGCAATGTCTTACATCACTCAAGTTCTATCTGAGGGATGGAGTATAAAAGATACAATAAACTGGAGTGCCTACTCAGAAATACTTGATGAAGCATGAGGAACTTACTAATTGCATTTCTTATATTTCTGTGTGCCTCTTGTACAACTACTAAGTATATTGATAGACCTGTACCAGTTGAAACTGTAAGGACTGAATATGTAAATCAGCTGTATAGAGATAGTATATTTGTCCATGATAGTATTGACAGATATATAAGAGGAGATACAGTATATCAATACAAGTATAAATACATTTACAAATACCTTAATAGGACTGACACTATTGTCAAGACAGATAGTATAGAAGTACCTGTTGAAGTAAAAGTTACAGAGATAAAGGAAGTGAATAAACTCAGATGGTATCAATCTTCTTTAATGTGGATTGGGGGTTTAGCACTCCTTATCTTGTCCTTCATTCTGGGCAAGAAACTGAGAACCATACTATAGAATGAACTCCTGAGTTATTACTCTCGTTAGTAGAGACTACAACTACTACTGTGATAGTCTAGCTAATTTCAGTTACGAGTATAGTGATGTTCAACCTAACCTGAGTTTGCTCAGTATTCCTCAGGAATACCTCACTGAGGACAACCGAAAAACCTTAAAAACAAGATATATGACTGAACTACTTATTACTGGTGGTATAGGCCTTGTCTCTACAATAGTCAGTGGATGGGTGAGTTGGGTATTTGCTAGGAAGAAGTACAATAGTGAGGTTGACCATAACCTTATAGAGAATATGGAAAACTCACTAGAGTTCTATCAGAAGTTATCAGATGATAATAGGGCTAGACTTGAAGAGATGGCAGAGAGGAATCAGGCTCTTGAGATAGAAGTTCAAGAACTGAGAAAGCAGATGCTTAACCTTACAATGAACATTTGTATGGACCTGACTTGTGCCAATAGAGTTAGAGAACAAATTAAAAGAAAGAGTATCAATGGGAAAGATAAAGATAGGCTCGATGAAACAAAAATTTCTAGTTCAAGGGGATATTAACCTACTAGAATCTAATGAAATACTAGTCACCCAGTCTGAAGGATACACTATTCTGAGAGAGAAAGACTGCAATAAGAACATAAAGACTTATGTTGTAGTTCCTCTTGAAGAGTTCAAGGCTGAGAAGAAAGTACCAAAGAAAAGCTCAAAGGCTTCTAAAGAAGCTGAGGGAGTAAAACAAGTTTAACTTTTAATATTTACTATTATGGCTTGCGGAGGAAAAAAGAAATCTAAAGGTGGAAAAGGTAAGAAGTAATTAACCCTTAAATTGTAAATCATATGGGAAGAGCAAAACCAATGGTTGCCAAAGCTGGAGTAACTAAGAGGAAGAGAAGGTATGGCTGCGGAGGCAAACTTAAGAAGTAAAGTATTGTATAAAGTACAATTGTACATGTTGAAGGTCATACCTATGGTTATGGCCTTCTGCTATTTATTGAATAGTGTATTTTCATACTTTGATATAGACTTATGTTTTCTATCATACCTTAGTAGTTGCTCAATATGTATGATAGTATACTTATATATATCTTCATATATATTTAGATTCTGTGAGTATCATAGAATGTTTTTACACTATATAGTAATTAATACTGCTATAAACACATATGATTTATATATAGGAATACCAATGAGTGACCTAGAGTTGCTCACACTATACATGTCAATAACAGGTATTACTTTATTTTTAATACTATACTTATATGTTAAAAGTCATAAGAAACCTACTGCTAAAAATAGTAGATAATATAGATGCTGGAAACAGCAATATCACAGAGAATGAGGCAATGGAGTTAGTCAAGGTTCTTCAGTCCTACACTGATAAGACTGTAAAGATGAGTAAGTACCAGGCTTGCCAATACCTTAATATAAGTAGAGCTACCTTTGATAATTATGTAAGAGAGGGTAATCTACCAAGAGGTAAGAAGGAATCAGGCTTTAAGGAGTTATTCTGGACTCAGAAGGGCTTGGATGAATTTAAGAAGAAGAGTAGATGTTAACAGAGAAGAGTATACAGATACCTATATATGATTTCAAAGTAGAAGTATGTGTCTTTAGTGATGTTAAAGAGGCTAGAGAGAAATACTCTGAATATATGGAAGATGGTTTTCTCGCCTGTACTTTGGAACATAGAGGATGCAGCAAGTGTAAACTTATAATACCTTGTAATGACTACCCAAGTGTAGTCCATGAGCTTGAGCATGTAAAGAACCTAGTGTGGAAAGCCAAAGGATACAAACCTCAAGAAGATAATGATGAACCTGATGCCTACTTGATGGGATGGCTATTTGAACAGGTAGATAAAATAATAAGAAAACATTTAGCAACTCAATGCTAATTTAGAAATATGTAACACCCATAGGGACAGTACCTTATGGGTGTTTTTTTGTGCCCTTAGCATTGTTATGTTTCTCCATAAATTGTTCATACCTTTGCACCTGTAAGCTTACATAAATAACCTAATTACAAACTATTCATTAAAGAACATTATGGAGAAAACTTATGTTTTTGACACAAATGCAGGAAGTAACTTTGACAGCTCAGCTCTAATTGCAAGCCTTATGGGTAACAAGAGTGTGGACCCTAATCTTATGGCTATGTTAACCAATGCTTCCAAGAACCAAGATGCTTGGGGTGGAGGTGGAATGTGGTGGATTTGGGTAATCATCATGTTCTGGCTATGGGGTGGAAATGGTAACATGTTTGGTAGAAATGGTGCAGGTCTTGAAGGCATACCTAACCAGCTTAACAATGACTTCGGTAGAGATATTCTGCTTCAAGCTATTAATGGTAATGGTACTGCAATCTCTCAACTTGCAAGCACTCTGAACTGTGATGTAAACACTCTTCAGACAGCTATTGGACAAGTTCAGAGCTCTATCCAGTCTGTAGGTAGTCAAGTTGGTATGTCTGGTCAACAGATAATCAACTCTATCCAGCAAGGTAACTGCCAGCTTGGTAACCAGCTAGCTCAGTGCTGCTGCTCAATCCAAGACTCTATTACCAGAGCTAACTATGAGAACCAGCTTTCTAACCTGAATCAGACTAACACTCTTCAGAACTCAATCAATTTTGTAAACAGCTCAGTTGAAAGAGGTTTTGCTTCTACAGCATTTGAGACTGCTCAACAGACTTGTGAGCTAAAGAATGCTATTGCTGCTCAGACTCAGGTAATCAATGACAAGTTCTGTCAGCTTGAGATGAGAGAGATGGCTAGAGAGAATAGAGAGCTTAGAGACCAAGTTCAGGCTTATCAGTTGTCAGCTTCTCAGCAAGCTCAAACAGCTAATATAGTTAATCAGATAAGGCCTTGCCCTGTTCCTGCATACATTACTTGCAATCCTTATGGATGCAGCTGTAACAACTATGGCTACCCATTTGGTAGTAACTGTGGATGTGGAAACTAATAACCATAAAATCTAATAACTATGGCAGTGACAATTTCACCAGTAGGATTAAGTACAGCTCCTGTAGCTAATACACTTAATGTTATGGCTACTTATAAGGAGAGACTCTGTAGACCCTTCTGTGTGGATTCTACCATACAACCTCAAGTATCAGTAGTTTATACTACTGGTACTCCAAGGTTGAATGGTACTACAGTATTTATTCCAATAAAGGCTGTAATAACTGTAGTAACACAGAATAGTGGTTGTGGATGTAATGCTCATACACAACTGTTTACAGAGGATTTTGTGGTAGCATTCCAGGGAAGGACTTCAGTTCCTAATACAGTTACACTAACTAATGTAGGAAGAAACCAGTTTGGTTCTGATGTTAAGTGTGGGTGCGCACATTCCTATACTATAAATGATTCCCTAACAATAGCTGTTTCAGCACCAGCAGCATAATAAATACTAAATAATATGTTTTCCAATTTAAGAACTAACAGCCAACTATATATCCTTCATAGGGATGCTACTCCCTATATTGAAATAGGCCAAGTTGTAAGTGTATCTCAACCAAGACCAAGATTCCAAACAGGAAATTATATTACCCCGCAAGAACAAGTAGTTGACATAGTAGTAAGTATAAGTGGTAACAACATTACTTTACAGAGCTTACCTGCCAACTTGGATGTAGCAGACCAAGGAACTATTAATGGTTCCCTATTTATTTCAACATCTAGAGATGCCATGAACACTGAGGTTAACTCAATGAGACAAAAGAGTCTTGACATAATAAATAGTGTGGAAGCACACAAGAAAACTGTACAAGACTGTGAATTACTATTACAAAGACTGAACCCTGAATTTGCTGAACAGAAACAACAGAAGCAAGAGATTGATATGCTCAAGACTCAGGTATCAGAGATGATGAATGGGATGAAGGAACTCATGGCTCAGCTTAAAAAGGAAACTCCTAAAAACTAAGATTATGGCAAAGATATTTCATACTGTAGGTGAGCCAGAAGAGAGAGACTATGACAGGGATGGTTATAGCTATAACCAAAGAAGTCATGATGAGGACCATATGCTGGAGAAGGCCTTCAAGGAAGGCTGTGAACATGGCTATAAGAAAGCTATGAAGGAACTCGAAGGTTATGATGAAAGAGGTGGTAGAATCCACTTCAGAGAAGGCTTCGAGGAGAAGATTGAAAGACTAAAGGAGAAGTACAAGTAATATGGGAGTAAGGCAGCAATTCAAGATGGATAAATTTGACTGGTGTGTAACTATCTACTATACTGTAGATGAAGACCAGAAGATAGAGATACTAAAGAAGCTTGAAGAACTTGGATGTAATGAGAAGACCATGAACTCTGTTACTAGAAATCTTTCTAATGCAGAAAGTGACACTGGATTTACATACTCAAGTTATAAGTACAAATGCTCTATTCTAGTTATCCACAAGGCATCAAGTGTAGGTGAATTCATCAATACTTTTGAGCATGAGAAAAACCACTTGGAGATGCACATCTGTGAAGCATTGGATATAAATCCATACTCTGAAGAGGCTGCTCACATGAGTGGAGACTTAGCTCAAATGATTCTTGAAAAGGCCTTATGCTCTATTGTAGAACTTTAATCAAATCTTTATAGGGAGGATACTGACGCATCTTCCCTATTTTTTATTACTACTGTGCTATTTGAAGTATTAGTAAATCATTAAAGCACTTTCATATATTCATCTTTATTCATACCTTTGCACTGAAGTTTGAAAAACAGAGTAAATATGGAAGAATTATCATTTGACAGTATCCTGACAGGAGACCAAATCAATAGTCTCTTTTCAGATGAAACCATACAGGAGACACCTCCCGAGGATAAAGAAACCAAGGAAGAAAAGGAGACTCCTGAAGAAAAGAAAGAAACAGAAGAAATTGAAGCTACTGAGGTGAACCCAGATGAATTGTTTGGTAAGCCAGAGAGCGTAGGTAGTGAAGAAGAAACAAAGGAAAAGAAGGATACCACTTCTAAAGGGAGTGATATCTCTTCCAACTTCTACTCTTCCATTGCCAATGCCCTTGTAGAAGATGGTATCCTTCAGAACCTTGATGAAGAGTCACTTGCTAAGATTAGTACTCCAGAGGATTTTGCTGAGGCTATTTCTAATGAGATTAAGAGTCAGCTTGATGAAAGACAAAGGAGAGTAAATGAAGCTCTTGACCTTGGTATGGAACCTACAGAAGTACAGAAGTATGAAAGGTTTATTTCAATACTTGACGGAGTTACTGAAGATAGGCTTACTGCTGAGAATGAAGATGGAGAGAATCTTAGGAAGAACCTTATATATCAAGATTATCTGAATAAGGGCTTCTCAAAAGAGAAAGCATTAAAGATGGTAGATAGGTCTATTAAGGCTGGAACTGACATTGATGATGCAAGAGAGGCACTTCAAGGTAACAAGGAATTCTACAAGAGCCAATATGATTCTATGCTTGAAGAAGCTAGAAAGTCTGATGAAGAAGAAAAGAAGAAACTCAAGAAGCAGGCTGATGAGTTGAAGACCTCAATACTTGAGGAGGGGAAAGCCTTTGGTGAGGTAACACTTGACAAGGCTACAAGACAAAGAGTATATGACAGTATCTGTAAGCCAGTGTTTACTGACCCTGATACTGGAGATAGACTCACAGCTATTCAGAAATATAAGCTTGAGCATAGGACTGAGTTCCTAAAGAACGTAGGTCTATTGTTTGTTCTCACTGATGGATTTAAGGACATCAATAGGCTTGTAAAAGATAAAGTTAAGAAAGAGACAAAAAAGAGTCTTAGAAATCTTGAGCACACACTAAGTGGCAGAGGTAATAATATCAATGGTGGTAATTTATCATTTGCCAACAATAGTGGTGACACTGACCCAGAGTCTCTTTTCAAAGGCTGGAAATTAAGTGTTTAACATTTTTATATAATAAAAATTTATGGCAGGACAACTGAATAAATTTCAGACAGTTGGCTTCCAAGGTTGGGCACCTACAATTAGCAAGCTAAACCACATCTATTCTAATCCTGCATTTAGACAGGAGCCTCAGAAGGTTACGAATCTAATGGTTGAGCTTTTTGCTGCTAAGAGAGGAGCATCCCTTGATTCCCTTCTGTCTGGACTTACTGTAAAGGAGTTCGAGAATGATGACAGATACTACTGGGATGTAGTAGGTTCAGTTAGAAGGAATATCCCTCTACTGGAAGCTAGAACTCTAGCTGGAGTAAAAGTTAGGGATACTGACACAGTAGGAGCTGGTACTGAACCCTTCTATCTAGTATTCGGAGAACACTACTTCTTTGATGGTGAAGTAATCTTTGGTAACCTTAACCAAGTATATCCTATGAGAATTCTTGGTGATGCTAAGGTTGAAGGTACTCATGTAATCTATAAGGTAGAACTGATGGGTGGTAACACCATTGGTATTCCTGGAGAGAGACTTCAAGCTGGTGAAAGGTTCTCTGTAGGTTTCGCACCTGTAGAGAGAGAGCTATCAAGAAGTGTAGGTGGTGTAAGGTTCAACTCACCTGTATCTATGAGCAATGAGTGGACTACTATTAGAATCAAGCACAAGGTATCTGGTGCTCTTCTGAACAAGAAGGTTGCTGTAGGTGTTCCTATGGAATCACAGGATGGTACAAAGCATACTACAACTAACCTATGGATGCACAATGAGGACTATGTACTTGAGAAGCAATGGCAAGACTATAAGAACCTTGCTATGGCATGGGGTACATCCAACCAGAATGCTAATGGTGAGTATCTGAACTTTGGTAAGTCAGGTGAAGCTATCAGAATGGGTGATGGTCTATACCAGCAACTTGAGGTAGCTAACACTACATACTACAATGACTTTAGCCTCAAGCTTATTGAGGATGCTCTTTATGACCTCTGCTACAATAGACCTGATGCAGAAAACAGAACTATTGTAATTAGAACTGGTATGAAGGGTGCTGAGCAATTCAGCAAGGCTGTAAATCAAGAAGTAAGTGGATGGACTAATCTTACTGTAAATGCTGATGCACTTGGCATGGTAAGAAAGACATCAGGATGGCATCCTAATTCACTTGCTGCTGGTTATCAGTTCACTGAGTACAGAACAGCTAGTGGTCTAAATGTAAAGGTTGAGATTGATAGGTTCTATGATGACCCTGTTAATAACAAGATACAGCACAGTCTTGGTGGACCTGCAAGCTCTTATAGGTATGATATTCTTGACCTTGGTTCTTCAAATGAGCCTAATATCTTCAAGTGTAAGCTGAAGGGATATGATGAGGTAAGAAGTATCCAACCTGGTATTAGGGACCCATGGACAGGTAAGATGAATGTAGAGTATGCATCTAATGACGAGGATGCATCAACCATCCACAAGATGACTACATTTGGTATCTGTGTTCTTGACCCAACTAGAACAATGTCAATAATCCCTGCTATCCTTCAGGGTTAATTGAATAACTGAGAATCTGGGGAGGGAGATTGGTAGCCTCCCTCCCCTTTTTTACTAAATTAAAATTATGGCAAAAGCAGTAGAAGTTGAAAAGGAACAGCTAGTTAGCTGTTTGAGAGATGAAAAGATTTGTGTAAGATATGTCCCTAGACAGAGTCACATGGTAACTGACCCTAAGCATATTCTCTATGGAGGTATGGCTGAGGACGCAGTTAAGACATTTGTAGTTCCTAAACTTACTACAGGAACATATGTAAATGTCCTTACTAATAGTGAAATGGCATTCCTTGAGAATTATCTTGGAATGGATAAAGGGGCTCTTAGCGTATATAAGAAGCAAGATAACTTCTGGAGTGATGCAAATCCTCAGGGAATTAATAAGGTAAAACTGAGAAAGCAAGATAACTATCTTGACCTTAGTGTTCCAGAAGACTACATAAGATACAAGATTCTTCTTGCTAATAAGGACTTTATTGCCCCTTCTCCTCAGGTACTTGAGGATAGACCTAAGGCTACATATCAGTATGTAATCATTGAAGGAAGTGAGCAAATCAATAATGCCAAGAGAAACATGGATACTACTAGAGAGTGTTACATGGAGTTTGGTAAGATTGAGAATGACATTGAGACCCTTATGACTATTGTAGAACTCCTTGATGGAAGAAATGTAGCTCCTAATACAAGTAAGGAATTCCTACATACTAAGATTGATACATTCATTCAGTCTAGTCCTAAGAGATTCCTCAAAGTTGTAAAGGATGAAACTCTGCCTACAAAGGTTCTTATAAGAAGAAGTATCAATGCTGGTAACATAATCAAGAGAGGAGATTACCTGTACTTGAAGAGTGATGGCAAACCACTGTGTGGTGATAATGAAGAGCCAGTACTAAGTGTCGCAGTTAACTTCCTCAACAACCCTAGAAATCAAGCAATTAAGCTTGGTCTAGAAGGACTACTAAAATAATACTAATATGACTAATGCTGAATTCTCAAATGAATTTGATGTGCTGTACAACTCAATAACCTCAAATCAAGCACCAGGCTTAGATGAGTATGAGAAGTCAGTATTTCTAACAAAGGCTCAGGATGAAATAGTTAAGAGCTATTTCAATCCTAGGTCTAATAAAACACAGGAAGGTTTTGATGGTAATGAGAAAAGGCAAATTGACTTCTCTATGATTATGAGAAGTCATGCCTACTCTAAAATTACAGCTATTGCAAGGCCTGACCTATTTGAGTCTACTATATCAGAGGATGATACTAAAGTAGGTACTATTGGAACTATTACTGGAATTAGTAGTGCTCTGAAGAAGCCATACAATATATATGACTCTCAAGTGTCTATTATAACAAAGCCTGGAGCTTCCATTGACTATGAAATAAAGTACATTCCTAAAATTGATATTATTGATAATAAGCTTCCCTACCAAATAATAGTAAGCAATGCTTCTAAATATGAGAACTCAATTGATAGGAATATCTTTGATGTTTATAGTGGTCAGGTTGTAGAAAACAATATTACCTATGATACTATCATAGCCGACCCATTCACTACCTCTTTCTTTGACCTCAGAGATAATACTAAAGCTATTACTCTAAGCTCAGATATACTGATGTTTGTAAATGAGTATGTTGAGGTTACAAGAAATGGAAATACTGTTAGACTTACAGTACTTCCTATTAACTATATGGAGTACTCAAGGTTAATGAGCAAACCATACAAAAGACCTCTTAAAAACCAAGCATGGAGACTCCTTGATAATAGTGATGGTACTAAGAAGGCTGAGCTTGTTGTAGGTCCTATAGACACTATAACAAAATATGTCACTAGATATGTGAAGAGGCCTAGAGCTATTATTCTTGATGTACTATCTGATGGAACATCACTTGATGGATATGTCGGAGCAGATGCAGAGGGTAACCCAGTTACTGATTTAAGCAAAGCTACACAGGGTATAACTTGTGAATTAGACCCAATACTACATCATGAAATTTTACAAAGAGCAGTTGAACTTGCTAAAGCAGCATATGCTGGTGATTTGCAGAGCCAAGTAGCTCTTGGACAAACAAGTCAAACTAATATAGGAGTTGTACAAGCAAGTAAGTAACTATGACAACAAAAGAGTTTAGTGATGCTTTTGATACTCTATTAAATGGTTATAGTACTCAAACTAATTTTGGGGATTCGGCATCAATAGGAGGTATGGTCTTAGATGAATATGAGAAGTCTCTATTCCTAACTCAAGCACAAGAGCAAATTGTTGTTGAGCTATATACAGGTAGAAACAATAAGACTGCTTCATTTGAGAATACTGAGGAGCTAAGGTCTAATTTGAGGGGACTCATAAAAACAGCTACTTTATCAGAAAGTGAAGAAGACTTTACAGGTATATCTAAGTACTCAAAGTTCTTTGTACTACCTGAAGATGTTTTATTCATAACTTATGAAACTGCAACTCTCTCTGATGATAATGCTGGATGTAAGAATGGTTCTGAGATTTCTGTTATTCCTGTTACTCAAGATGAGTTTGACAGAGTCATGAATAACCCATTCAAGCAAGCATCAAAGAGAAGAGCATTAAGACTTGACAATGGTCTTAATGTAGCAGAAGTAGTTACAAAGTACAATATCAAAGACTATACTATTAGATACCTATCTAAGCCTACACCAATAGTACTAGTTGACCTAGATGATGTATCAATAGATGGAGTGAATACAATAACAGAGTGTAAGCTTGATTCTGCAATGCACAGATATATACTTGAAAGGGCAGTCGCACTAGCCATATCTAGTAGAAGCATTCAGAATAAGTAATGTTTAATTAAACTTTAATAAAAACTATGGCAATTTTTAATGTCAATCAGAACAGACAGTTCTATGTAATTAGTGAGGTAATTACTGCTGCTGCTACTGAACCTACAAAGGAGGGACAAATCAAGCTTGGTAAGACTGCTGATAACAAGCAAATCTTCTTCAAGCATTTTGGTAAGGGAGGTCTTACAAGAACTGACCTTATTGATGTAGACAAGGTTTGCTATGCAAAGCTAACTCCAAAGGCTGATATGCAGAGGAAGCTTAAGACAGCTACTGTAACCCTCGATGCAAATGTTAATGGAGGAGAGCCTATTGCAGGTCAGGACTACATCCTCAGAATCCAAGTAAACAACTACCTGGCTCCAGGTGATGCTAATGTTCTAATCAAGTCTGCAGCTGTACATGCTGTAAAGGGTATGACAGCTGCTCAGTTCTATGAGAAGATGGTTAAGTCACTTGAGATGAACTTCAGCAGAGACCCACAGCCACTTCTTAAATTTGAAGTATCAAAGACTGCTGAAGAGACACCTACAGCAAATGGTATTCTGATTACAGAAGTTGGTGACCAGCCTTGGAGACTTGGTGTTCTTTCACAGGAGGCTGTTAACTTCGAAGCTATTCCTACTACTGTTAGATATGATGGTGAGGAAGTAATTTGGGGTGAGACAGAGTATGGTGAGTCTACAGAGACAGTTGGTAATGGTAAGCAGGTTGCTGACCTTGAGTACTTCTGCCAAGCAGAAAGAGGTGACATGTTCAGAAACATGGGATGGCCTAATAACATTGATGTTAAGTACATGGTAGACCCAACTAAGGAGTATGACATGCTTGACCTTCACTACTTCTTCTCTGGTGATGGAGTACAAGTACATAAGTCTGAGAAGGACATCACATTTGTAGCTGATACTGCATCAGTAATGACAGCCCTCAAGACTGCTCTAACAGGTGCTGGTATAACAGTACAGTAATCATAAGGGAGGGTAACACCTCCCTTTTTTATTTTATAGCTATGGTAGTATTTAATGAATGTAGAATAGATAGAGAAGGTAAGAATCTTATTGTTGATGTAAGTGTAGATAGTCTTTCTTATTACAAGAATATCTATATTGAGTCAGTAGCAATAGATACTGATAAGACCTTCATTGAGCATGGACCAAGTAGTAGTCCAATCTACACTAAGACTTTTTCAGAGTCAGATGAGGTTACTCATAGTTACAATGGTGTAATTGATAATGGTGTATTTATTGTAGATGCCAAAGAAGATGTTGGTCTTAAGAATGTTAGGTTTAAGCTTAGTTATAGAGAGCTAGGACTTGATAACCTTAATGATAATATCCTCTTCGTCTATATTAAAGTAGGAGGAGTTCCTGAGCCTAATACACCATGTGGAATGGACAACATATATTCTGTTGCTGTTGCTGTAAACCTATTACCTATTTATAATATGGCTATGGGTTTCATTAAAGAGCTAAGTAATACATGTACTACCCCAAAAGGGTTCATAGATATGATACTCAGACTAAAGGCATTTGAGTTATCTTTGAAGACAGGTAACTTCCTCACAGCTATAAAGCAATGGGATAAGCTATTTAAGAACAACAGAGTTATACAAACCTCAAATAAATGTGGATGCAATGGAATTAACTAATGAGACATATGATGCTCTCAATAGGTACTTCTCAGTATTATCACATGTTGGATATAAGTCCTATAATGGGGTATATAAACTCATTGCCTTAATCTTCATTGAAGAAATGCTGTGCAGTCCTATGTCAGAGTTTATAACTGAGGAAGACTATAAACTGATTACTAATAGTGTCAACTGTTTGTATGGTAGCTGCATGATACCTTTCTCTATATATAAGAAAGGTATTTCTGATAGAACCTTTGGTCTCCCTTATAGTTGCAGGTTAAAAAATAAGTCTTAGTACTATAATAAATTTACTGAACTGCTTGCATAGGTAAGAAATTATTCCTACCTTTGTAAGCAGTTTTATTATATAATGATATGGCTACTTACAGAGAATTAGTATATCTTGTATTAGATGAGTTAAAGATTTCAGCTGATGATGCTTACTTCACAGAGGACCATGTTATATGTCTACTTGGTAAGTACAGAGGACTACTACTCAAACAACAATACAAGGATGTAAAGAAAGAGATACCAGAGTCTAATTTTCAGACTTTGTGTTTAGACCTTATACAGGTTCCCGCTATTGCAGGTGAGCCATGTGAAGGTGGTACATACCTAAGAAGTAAGGAGAAGATTCCTTTTCTTATGAACCTATCTACTCCAAGAGTATTTACAGAGGACTACTACCAAGGAGATATTGCTTATGTATCTAGAGAGAGGATGAGATATGTTGGATACAATAGATGGCTACCTAATATTATATATGCCTCTATTGGTCCTGACAATTATCTATACTTCAAGTCATTCAATCCACAGTACTTATACTTAGAGAAAGCTAAGTTAACAGGAGTATTTGAAGAACCTGAGAAAGCAGCTGAGTTTGAGTGTGATAAGGATGAAAACTCTTGTGATGTACTTGATATGCCATTCCATCTTGAGGAGGCTCTTGTACCACAAGTAGTACAATTAGTAGTTAAAGAGCTTGGTGGTTCTATTTACAAACCTGAAGATGGAGAGAACAATGCTTCAGATGACTTATCTGAGTTGGCTTCATTTATTAGGAATAATGTTAAGTCTGGTCTTCAGAAACAGATTGAAGGATAATGGATGATTTCAGAAGGAAGGTATTGAAGCTGAATGAGTCAAGGACCCACAAGGTAAGAAACTCTAATGGAGTATATGATGCTTACAAGTGGATTAGAAAAAATAAATGGCTGGATATAGGAAGGCCAGTTACTGAACATGAGTTCTATACAATAGTAAGACAGGTGAATAACCTCCTTGCTGAATCTATTCTGAGTGGGGAAGATATTAACCTTCCACACAGATTAGGAACAATAGAATTAAGGAAGTATGATACAAGGATTTCCTTTAACAATGGTAAGCTGATAACTAACCTACCTATAGATTGGGATAGAACACTTAAATTATGGTCAGAAGATGAAGAAGCCTATAAGGAAAGAACACTGGTTAAAATGGAGGAGAAAGAGACCTTCAAAGTATTCTATAATAAGAGGACAGCTAATTACGAGAACAAGTCCTTCATGCAGTTTGAAGTTAATAGAGACTTGAAGAGAAGACTAAAACAAAAAATAAAAAGCAGGGCTATAGATGCCTTTAGATTATAATGGACAGATATATATCAATAAGACAAGTATTAGATGATATTCTTGACCATCCTATGCTAAAGGATGTATCATTAGAAAGGGCAGTTAATCATACTGTACACTTCATGAGAATAGTAGGATGTCCAAGGATGTTTGAAGAGAAGACAGCTCTTGTGGAAATAAAGAACTACAGAGGGTTAATACCATGTGACTTCAATGATATTATTCAAGTAAGGACACACAGTAGCTGTAATAGAAAGGACTATGGAGTATTCAGATATGCAACTGATAACTTCCATATGAGTGAAAACAAGCAGGACTCATTTGACCTAACCTATAAGATACAAGGCAATGTAATCTTCACTTCTATAAAAGAGGGTACTATTGAAATTGCCTATAATGCTTTTGCAGTAGACTCTGATGGCTATCCTATGATACCAGATAACTCTAGTTTCATAAGTGCACTTGAGCTCTACATAAAGAAGAAGTACTTTGGAGTACTGTTTGATACTGGTAAGATAAACCAAGCTGTATACAACCAAGTTTGCCAAGACTATGCATGGGCAGTAGGACAAGCTCAATCAGACCTTGTAAGACCTACTATAGACCAAATGCAGTCTCTCACTAATTCTCTCAATACTCTTGTATGCAAAGTAAGTGAGCATAAGACTGGTTTTGTAAATGAGGGAAGTATGGAGAAAATTAGATTACAATAACTATGCAGGACAATCACATATTTCAAGGTCTTAGAAGAGATAATCATCAGATAAGACAAGATGCCAAGTTTCTGTGGGATGCCCATAATATAAGGCTAACTAATAGGGAAGATAGTACCTTTCTCTCAATAACTAATGAGAAGGGTACTAGTGACCCTCTTATTACCTTAGAGGGACATTATGTAGGTCACTGTGTTCTTGGAAAGTATCTTATTGTCTTTACTGCTGATGATAATGAAGAGGCCCCTAATAACCATATCTATAGGATAGAGGAGAATGAAGGCTCATACACTTATACTGTACTATTCTACAAGAATGATAAGTGGAGTGGAGCTTGGAGTCCTAAGTATCCAATAGAGACCCTTGGTTTTTATGAGACTGAGTTAGTTCAAAAGGTATATTGGGTGGATGGTAAAAACCAGCCTAGGGTAATTAACATAGTAGCAGATAAACTAAAGGACATAGATATAACTGAAGAAGAAAATAGAGAGAAGATATACACTGAAGACTGCTTTGACTTTGTAATGGATTTATCTCTAAGTGAGGATATAACAGTTGTAAAGGAAAGTGGTGGTGGAATATTCTCTCCTGGAACTATTCAGTATGCGTTCTCATACTATAATAAGTATGGTCAAGAAAGTAATATCTTCTATACTTCTGAGATTATGTATATCTCTCAAGATAATAGAGGAGGAAGTCCAGAGGGTGTATCAAGTGATACATTCAAGATTACTATAAAGAATCCAGACAGTAAGTTCCAATTTCTAAGAATATACTCTATACACAGAACATCTATTGATGCTGTTCCTACAGTAAAGAGAATTACTGATATTGAGATACTTGATTCTGATAGTATCCAATACACTGACACTGGAAGGACTGGAGACACAGAGGACCCTACTAGACTTCTATATGTTGGTGGAGAGAATATAATAGCAGGCACAATAGCACAGAAGGATAATACCTTATTCCTTGGTGACATAGAATTACGCAGGACAAATATTCCATTGGATATAATAACAGAACTTAGGTCTGATACTATAAAGGACAATGTAAAGATAGGTTCAAGAGAAGTTCAGTTACCTAAGAGGGATGACTCTGATTCACTATATGAATATAGTAATCAACTTGCACTTGGTAATGTATCTACATTTAAGATTGGAGATAAGTACAGACTGGGAGTTCAGTTCCAGCATGAGAGTGGAAAGTGGTCAGAACCTGCATGGATAATGGATTATACTGTACCTGATAATAGAGTTTATAGACCTCATATTTCAGGGGATACTCTTACTATTCCAAAAATAAGTTTAACACTCAATCCATCTTATGTAAAGACTCTTATTGATAATGGATATAAGAGAATAAGGTCCCTAGTAGTACTTCCATCTATATATGAGAGGATGACACTAGCTCAAGGTGTACTATGTCCTACTGTTTTCCAAATTAAGGATAGAGTGTCTAACACACCATTTGCTCAAGCATCTTGGTTCTTTAGACCCATGGTTAATCATAGTGGCTCTTATCCAATACAGAAAGGTTCAGTAGTTCAAGACCAGCACCTTCAAGCTCTATACTCTGGGCAGAATAGAGGAGCTGAAATTCAGAATATGTCTACCAACTCCTTTATCACTGTAAACAATAAGGCAAGAAGTGATAATGCTACTAACATAAATACCTTCTATGTAGACCAGTCTATTGTCACTATGCACTCACCTGATATAGAGTTTGATTCAAGTGTAAGGCAAGCTATAGATGGAAATGAGTTAGAGCTTACCATAGTAGGACTAACTCAGTTTACTGCTAATGCAGGAGACATATCTATAACAACATCTTCTCCAGCACCAGCTCCTAATGACAATGGTTTCTATCATAGGTCTATGCTTAATATCAATAAAGCCTCTGGTGTATCTACAGGATTGATATCTGGTATGTTCTATAAGAGCCATATCATAGATGAGAATAAGAATGCTAATACATTCAGTGCCTATAAAGATACAAACAAGGACTGGGAGTTAAACTGGTTAGTATATCCTTGGCATAGGTCAGGCTCTCTTAATAATGATATTGTAAGACCTGATGGTAAAGGTACTAGGTCTGCTCTGTTAAAGAGAAAGGTAATATCAAACATAAGAGTATCTCAAGATAATACTTGGCTTAATAGCCCTTGGTCATCCTCAAGTAATGGAGTAGGACAATATGGTATAACGCCTGTCTCTATCTTTGACAGTAATGAAATATCACTTATAAAGATTCCTATACCTAGTAACTCTGGTATTGAGGCTATTAACTACTATGGAAATGTAGACTCTCTTATAACATCAGATAGTGAGTACACATTCTATGTAGCTCCTAATGAAGGTGTAACTGGTGTTCCTAATGGTAATACTAAAGCACCTAACCCATTCACTAGGACTCAGCTTCAGACTGTATCTGATAACTATGGAAGTAGCTTTGTTGGTGACTATGCCCCTCAGCTTAAGTTAGTAAAGGAGCCTGTTAGAATGAAATACAAATCAACTCCTCATGCAGTGTTTGCTTTCAACTATCAGGATAATAACTCCCCTGTTACACTTCCTACTATAAATGGTTGCGTGAATACTGTGTCAGAAGAAATATCTTCAGTTGTTCCATTCTGGTCTAAAGCAGCTGTTATAACTCCACCTCTTGATAGTACTATTGAAGTTAAGAGGCATCATAATGTTACATACAGTGGAACACCATCTGAAATAGAAACTCGTATTGTAAATTACTTAAATACCTATCAGACTGTAGAAGGTACAGTATCAGGAGACCTTGCTGTTATGCAATGCTCTACAAGACCTACAATGCAAAGTAGAGCCGACTTATATACATACGATGGTACTAGTTGGGCAAAGCAAACTCTTTCTTCCTATGACAATGGTAAAATCTATAGGTACAATAGACATAGTGAAGACTTATATTGGAAGGTAACATATGATGGAGGTAACTATATTTTGTATCAGTTAAGTATATCTGAATCAGACCTATACTCTATTAAGCAAGGTTCAGTAAGTGCTCCATCTAGTAAATATGCTACTTTGTTCTTGGCTGAGCTAAGAAGGAAAACAGAGCCTGACAATATGTTTGGTGGAGATACAGAGGAAGCATTGAGAAGCAATATGTGGATACCAGCTGGTAAGTCAACTCCATTAGTTGTAAATGCTGTTACTGGACTTGCTGGAGCTACTACTGTTGAGTGGCTATGGGGTGACACTTATTACCAAAGATATGATTGTCTTAAGACTTATCCATTTACTCAAGAGGATGAGAATAGTATAGTTGAGATAGCATCATTCATGTGTGAGACTAGAGTTAATATAGATGGAAGGTATGACAGAAACAGAGGACAGATTTCTAATCTTAATATGTCTCCTCAGAACTTCAATCTACTTAATGAGGTTTACTCACAGAGAGATAACTTCTTTAGCTATAGAGTATTTGACCAAGACTATTATAAGCAGCAAGCATTCAGAAACCAAATAACTTGGTCACTTGAGAAGCAGGCTGGAGCAAATGTAGACTTGTGGACTAATACTACTCTTGCAAATACTCTTGATGTTAATGGTGAAAATGGTAGGATAACTTCTATAGAAGCTTGGAATGAATACTTGTTATGCTTCCAAGAGAAAGCTCTTAGCCAAATCATGTTTAACAGTAGAGTTCAAATACCAACTACTGATGGTGTTCCTATTGAGATTGCTAATAGTGCAAAGGTAGAAGGTACTCGTGCATTAAGTGAGACAATAGGATGTCACAATAAATGGTCTATAGCCACTAGTCCTCAGGGATTATACTTTATAGATGCTAACACTAATGACCTATATCTATTCAATGGACAACTTAATAATATAAGTCAAGATAGAGGAATGAGTTGGTGGGTTGCACAGAGTGTACCTAGTACAGTATGGAGTCCAATAGGAGACACTAGTCAGAATGGATTAAGAGCCTTCTGTGATTACAGGTATGGAGATATTTATATGTCACCTGGTTCTTACAGTGACTATGAGAAGGAAGCTCCTGATGCTTTATGTTATTCTGAGAAGCTAGGTCAATTTACTTCTCTGATGAGTTATGGTGGAGTCCAAGCTATGTTCAACTTTGATAATGGGTTCTTCTCATTGAAACATGATAGTGATGGAAACACACTACTGTATGAGAACAATGTAGGTGACTACAATAACTTCTATGGTACTACAAAGGGTTGGGGATTCTCATTTATATCAAATGATAATCCGATGATGACCAAGATATTTGATACTATAGAATTAAGGACTGACCATTATAGTATTCAAGGAGCTACTAAACTACTTAACACATGTCCAGTAAATTATATAAGTGTAGACAATGAGTATCAGCACTCTGGTACTGTAGCACTTGATAATAAGAACATGAGAAAGAAGTTTAGAATATGGAGAGGTCTATTACCAAGAAATGAAGGTACTAGACAGAGAATAAGAAACCCATGGTCTATGATTACATTAGGATGGAGTCCAGATAAATCTCAACCTGATAATAATACAAGAAAGGCTGTAGTACATGATGTTTCAGTAAAATATACAATCTAATTTAGTAAGGGCATAGGATAATTCTTATGCCCTTATTATTTTGTTCATTAAAACATTGCTTATGTCAAAAATTGTATGTACCTTTGCATAATAAAAACTATAATATATGGATAAAGGAGAATCTACTTGGAAATATAATAAACTCCTTACAGGAAGAAGAAATTACTTCTGGCCTGGTGAATACCTATTTGGCACTAATACTGATATTCTAGGTATACCTAGTCTTAACTCTAATTTTGGTGTTAACCCTAATCAAGGTGGCCTTGGAATTCAAGGACTTGGTAACCTAGGTTCTACACAAGCTCTACATAATGATATAGACCTTAGAGCTACAGGTAGTGCATCAAATACAGGAACTACACAACCTACTGGTCAAACTGGGGGTAGTAGTGGTTTCCTAGGACTTGATTGGAGTAACCCATTTAAGGGAGCTAATAGTGCAGCTGTTAAGAACTCTCTTATGAGTGCAGCTAGCTCTGCTGTTGGTCAAATTGGTGGAGGACTAGAGTCTGGTGCTGGTAATTTCATATCAGGACTAAGTGAAGTAGCATCAGCTATCCCTGGTCCTTGGGGTGCTGTAGCATCTGCTAGTCTTGGTGTTGTAGGAGGACTTATTGGTTCAAAGATGAACAAAGAGAACATATATAAAGTAGAGGGTACTATAAATAACCTTAATAGTATGCAGTCAGATGCCTCTGACTTTGATACATTAGCCCAAACTTGGAGTAACACAGCAATGGGAACTGACTTCTCAAATAGTTACATAGGAAAGGATGGATGGTTCAGTCACAAGGCTAAAAGGAAAGCAAGGTCTCTTAGAGAACAAATGGGAAGGGCTAATGCTTGGGCACAGAGTACCCTTGAGAATAATGCTAATAATATTGGATTACAGCAAGCTGATATGCTAGAACAAAATTATGCTGCTTATGGTGGTCCACTTCTTTTCTCTGATGGTGGTTCAATACATATTAAACCTGAGAATAGAGGAAAGTTTACAGAGACCAAAAGAAGAACTGGCAAGACTACTGAGGAGCTAACTCATAGTAGTAATCCTCTTACAAGAAAGAGAGCTATCTTTGCTCAGAATGCTAGGAAGTGGCATCATGCATTTGGAGGAGAACTTAATACTCAAGGAGGAGACTTTACTAATGGACTCCTATATATAGATAATGGAGGCTCACACGAAGCTAATCCTTATGAGGGAGTACAATTAGGTGTTGACCCTGAAGGAAATCCTAATCTTGTAGAAGAAGGAGAGACAGTATTCAATGACTATGTCTTTAGTAAGAGATTGAAAGTTCCAGATGCAATAAGAGATAAATATAAGATGAGAGGAACAAAAGACTTAACATTTGCAGATATGAGCAAGAAACTTGCAAAGGAGTCAGAAGAAAGACCTAATGACCCAATATCAATGAGGGGACTTGAAGCTATTATGGCTGACTTAGCTAATGCTCAAGAAGGAATTAAAGAGACTCAGCAAGTAAAAAGATATGCTCTTGGAGGTAATCTATTTGATACTGGAGGAAGGAAGAGAGGTAATCAAACATTGAACTATAACAATAAGACCTCTGGACTTTACTTTGGACTAACACCTGAACAGTTCAATCCTTATGCATCAGATGGAACTATTGATTGGAATGTAATGTATGGTTCTAATAGTCCATATACCAGAAGAAGACAATATGTTATTGACCATTGGGATGAACCTTTAGTAGTTGATTGGAGAAAGAGATATGTAGAAGGTATCAATGAATATAATAAGGGTAGACAAGGCTATCAGCCTATGACTACTGATGATGTAACATTAGATATATTCAAAGATAGGACTTGGGATAAATCTTGGGGTGGAATGCATGCTGGTGTTGATTATGCTGGTGACCCAGAAAAGAAGATAATTGAGAGACACATGCTTAGAAATCTTGAAGGTGACCCAACTGCAATGCCTGATACTGATATATACTATAATAACACTAGAGGAGGATACACTTGGGCTGATAGATTTAAGGACAAGTACACTAGAGCAAATAATGGTGCATATGAAGAGAGTATTGATGATGATGGTAATACTGTAAGAACATATTACTATGACCCTGTTAAGAGTACTACTACTACAAATAGATACTATAAGAAGGGAGATGATGGTAAGTATGCACTAGTAGAAGGGGATAACCCATACCTTGATATTCAGAACTCTGGTAGTTATAGACAGGTAAGAAGTGGTGCTAATGACCTTGGTGGTAATGATTACTACTATGACCCTGAAGAGGATGACCCAAAGTATAAAAAGTTGCCTACTGGTCTTAGATATGCTCCTGCTGTAGGTCTTGGTATTGCAGCCATTACTGATGCAATGGGACTAACTAATAAACCTGACTATGGTAATGCAGAAGCTGTACTTGAAGCATCAAGAGGTGCTGGAACATATCAGCCTGTAAGATTTAATCCTATTGGAAATTATCTGACTTATAGACCATTTGATAGAGACTACTACATCAATAAGATGAATGCAGAAGCAGGTGCTTCAAGAAGAGCATTACTTGATACTTCAGGTGGTAATAGAGCTACTGCAGCTGCTGGTATTCTTGCTGCTGATAATAACTATCTAAATCAGATTGGTAGTCTAGCAAGACAAGCTGAGGAATATAACCTTGCACAGAGAAATCAGGTTGAAGAGTTCAATAGAGGAACTAACACAACTAACTCTCAAGGCTTCTTACAAGCTGACATTGCTAATCAGAAGGCACTTGCAGAAGCAAGAGGTCTGTCACTAAAGGGAACTATGGAAGCTGCTGCAATGAGAGAAAAAGCCAGATTGGCAGCAGACCAAGCAAAGTCTGCCAATTTGTCAGGTTTCATAACAGCTCTTGGTGACATTGGCAGAGAAAACATGGGATGGAACTGGAGAAACTTTGGTCTTTCTACAGGCTCATTTGGTAATGTAGGTGAGGAGGAAGAACTGCTTACCCATACTAAAAAGAGAAAGGCTAAGGGTAGTAAGATTAGAAGAAGAAAAGGATTAACTATATAAGATATGTACTTACAATTAGATACTAGATTTAATCCATTTACATACGATGAGATGGTAAAACCTCTGCTTTATTATAAGCAAGCTTATGATGAAACAGAGGCTGCCTACTCTGACCTTGCTGCTCAGACTGAAGCATGGAAAGACATAGCTAATAGAGAGAATAGTCCAGAGGCTTTTGAAATGTATCAAAGGTACTCTGGAGACCTCAATAGAATTGTTGATGACTTTAGTCAAGGTATGACAGCAAAGAATAGGAGAGCTCTCATTGGAATGAAAAGAAGATATGCTCAGGATATAGCTCCTATAGCTAGAGCCAGTGAAGCAATGAATGCTGCTAATGAACTTAGGGTTAAAGCAGGACCAGATGCAATATTTGAAGTTGGTGAGTACAATTCACTTGACCAATTCTTACATGGTAAGACTGCAAACAATAAGTATCAGAGTAGAGAGGCATTGACAAAGAAGACTGCTGCTATGACAGAAGCAGCTATGGCTGAAGCACTGAGAGATCCTGACTTTAAGAAAGCTATGGGAGATCAATTCTGGATGATTACACAGCACACTGGCGGTTCTTATGAAGAATTACTAGAAGCTATGAAGTTGGGAATGATGGATAATCCTATTGCACAGAATAGATTCTCTCAAATAAGGCAAGAAGTTGCTAGAAACTCTGGCATTCAAAACTATGATGCTGCTGGTCAACAAGCTATTATGGATGCAATTGACACTGGACTATATGCAGGACTTGATAAACCTGTAAGAAACTTCCAAGCTAATCAAGACCACATAACTCCTGTTCAAGCTCACAGTATGAGAGTACAAGACTCTCAGTTGTCTCTACAAGAGTCTCAACTAGCTTTATCTGCAGCTGGTAGTGGTATGGTTTCTGATGGTAAGGGTGGTTGGAGCTATGACCCAACTAAAGACCCAGGTGTAAATAGAGCTGTTGCTAGAAAGGGTAGTGGTAACTCTGGAGGCAGTTCAACTACTAAAGTTCCTAGGCTTAAGAAAACCCTAAGAGTAGGAACAGGAGTAACTGGAACAGATAAAGGAGCTGGAATGTCTGCATTCGTAGAGGATACTAAGGTGGATGGAACACTAACCAGTTATGGTAAACTTGATACTGATACTAAAGCATGGGTAAATAAAGCTATACAGGGAGATGACCCATCTAACTACTCTTACTATATAGGTGAAAAAGATATTGCTGGTGGATGGAATGGTGAACCAGTCATCTATATTGTTCCTAAAAGTACAGTAACAGTATCAGAAATTGAGGATGACGATGACAACATACATTGATAATTATGGGAAGAGCACAATTAAAAGGGCTTGATGGTCTTAAGGGTTTATCAGGCAGTGAATACGATACTTGGAGGAATGCTCAGGTAGCTGCTGGGAAAATTAACAGTAGAACTACCTGGGCACAGGAAGAAAAGCTTTATAACAACCAACAGTATATAGCCAAGTATGGACTTGAAGCGTTTGAGTCTAAATCTTATGCTGATAGAATGGCTCAATGGGATTATGACATAATCCAGCCTGCTTTCTACGAAGCGTTCAATCCATTCTTTGATGATGATGAAAATAGTACTGGGCCTAATGGTGAATTGTATGATGCATCAAAAGGAATGGGCAGAGACTTCTTTAAGTACAACTTAATGAGTCTAGATGCCAAAAGAGAGTTGCTTGAGAGTGGTTGGCTTACTCCATCTGAGATGGATAAGAAGATTAAGAAAGACCAAGATGAGCATTATGAGACAATGTTCCAACCAGAGTTTGCTGGTACTGAAGCTGGTAGTGCTGCTATATTCTCTTATGAGATGCTTGGTAAAGACTTGGATGAAACTCTTGATAGAGGTCAAAATGATAAACTTATAGAGAGAATTTACTCTGAAGACCTAAAGCAGAAGACCACTGACTTAGCACCAATGGTTGACCAGTACTATGCTGAGAATATATCACAGATGAGTGATGATGAAGTTAAGTCTAACTTCATGAAAGCTATTAAGCCTGGTGAGGGAAATGGTGCTGCTTATATATACTCAGCCTATTTCAATGATAATGGAACATCAAGTGAAAGAGAGACTGATAAGTTCAGTATAGATGATATGAGACAGTTCCTTGCAAGGAAGGCTGTGTATGATTACTATCTAGGACCTGAAGCTGGTTATGATGCTTTGAACAATCAAGGTAAAGAGTATATAAATGACCACCAAGCTTGGTATACTTATTGTGGCCTTCTAGCAAAGGATATAGGTATTAGTACAGCATCATATACTGCTGACAAATGGAACTCCATAAGAAGGCTTACTCTATTAGGAAGAGACTCTGATGTATATATAACTAACAATGGTGAAGTAGTTCCAACTGCTGATGTTAAAATAGATGGAGACCAAGCTTACTATGAAAAAGATGGTCAGAGAATTCCAGTACATCAGGAAACTCTTAGTCTTACTGCTCTTGATGACCTAGGTAAGGATGGAAATGGTGAAGATAGAGGATGGTTTAATAATGCTCAGTTCTGGACTAATGCAGAGCAATATGGAACCATGGATGAAAATGAACAAGCTCAATATAAGAGGTTAGGTTATTCACCATATAAGGTAGTATACAAGCCTGGTGATGAGTCTGATATATGGTATGAATCTATTAAGATGACATCATTTGGACTTGCTGATATGGCTTCTAACTTTATACCTGCTGGTGGTGCAGCTGCTGGAACTAGCATGATTGCAAAAGCTGCAAACATGACTGGAAAGATGGCTAAAGCTATGAGCTATGCAGGTAAGGGTCTCTACTATACAAGTAATGCACTGCAGAAGACTACTCCAGTAGTTAGTGCTACTGCAATTGGTAATGCTTATGGTAGAGGAGTGTTTGGTGAAACATTCACAGGTAACTTACAGAAACTTGAACAAAGTGTAACAGACCAAGCTCAGAGAGAGGTTTACAATCTATATAATAATGACTCTAAGTACAAAGAGCAAGTAGATGCAGAAGTAGAGCAGAGATACCAAGAACTTCTTGCTGCTCAAAATGAACAGATAAGATTATCTGAAGGTCAGAATAAGATAGTTGACCAATCAGCTAATGAGAAGTCACTTAGAAGTAAGGCCATGCAGGATGTTCTATCAAGGAAAACTGCTGAATGGGCTGATAACTTTAAGAACTCTGACATGTATGGTGATGCTCTACAAGAAGCTGCAGAGAGTGCATCAGATGCTGCTCTTACTTCATCACTTACAACAGCAGCTAAGTATACTGCTGTGAACTATGGATGGAGAAAGTTCCTCTTCAAGACACCATCAGAGTTATCTGCTTCATATAAAAAGGGTGCTGTTGAAGGAGTAACTGAGTCTGCAAATTCAGCTGGTAAGAAAAGACTTACATCTAAGTTTGACTTTGCTACTAGTGGTGACCAAACTAGAGAACTTGCTAAAACTGTTGGTTCCCAAATGTGGGGTGGTGCTTGGACTAATGCCACTGATGAACTTCAGTCAGGTGGTGGTAGGAAAATCAATGAGGATAGAATGTCTCAGTTCATAAGTGGAATGTACAATGGTAAAGCTATGGATGCTAGATATTCTATAATGGATGGTCTATCTTCATATTTCCATGGTGCAGTACAAACATTGGCAAAGGAGAATACTTATAGAGCTGGTCTTGTTGGTGGTCTTGGTTCTATTATGTCATTCACTCCTAATCTTACATCATTAGTTTCTAATAGGAACTTTAGACAAACATGGAGAGAATCTAACTTTGGTGAAAAAGCAAATATGCTTTTAGCTAATGGTGTACTGAATAACTACTATGCTAAAAAGCAAGGTCAGTTACAGCTTAGAGCAACTGTTGACTTAGTTAATAAGATGCTTGATGAGACTAATGACTTTGAAGCAATTGACCAAGCAATAGCACTAGATATGGCATCAGTAGATGCTACTAACCCAGAGGATGCAAATGCTCTTACTTACCTTAAGGCTGTACAAGCTATTGATATGCTTAACAACTTTAGTGAAGATAAGGAAGCTGCTAGAGTTGGTAGAGAGTCTACTGTAATGGAGAAGGCTATGTCTACTATAGATAAACTGTCAGACCCATCTAGCTTGTCTGATGCTGAGAGAGAGGGTTTTCTTTCTCAATATTATGCTGAGAACCCAGGTGTTGCACAATCTGAAGAGCAGAATGAAATAGCACTTGGTGAATTACAACAGAGAGCACAAAGACTACAGGAAGCTACTGAGACTTACTCTGATGTAGAAAATACTCTAGGTAAGGTAGAGAAGTCTAGAGGTACTAGATTACCTAATCAAGTTAGAGCTAGACTTGTTCAAAGATTAACTCTTGACAAGTTCTTAACTGATAGAACATCTGAACTAGAGGAGAAAATCTCTGGAAGTAGTACTCCAAGTTCTTCAGAAAGCATTATAGAGTCTTATGGTACTGAGAGCCATCAGAAGTCAAAGGTTAGAGCTACAGAAAATCTTATTAAGTCAGTAGATAAGGAGATAGCTAGTGCTGAGAGTAAGCTATCAAAGGCTCAGAAAGATATGGAAGACTATGATTCTACACCTCAGAATGACCAAGGTTTTGTTAAGAAGACACAACTTCAAAATGCTATTGATAATGCAAGAATACAAGTTGAACACCTTAATGGTATAAGGAGAGGTCTTGGTCTTGAGCTTGATAGATTCAGTGAACAAGCTCCTACTGCTTTGATGGAGGGAAAGCCAGTTCAATATAAGACTGAAGCTAAAACTAGTGATAGAGTAATATCATCTGATGAGATATTAAGACTGAACCCACAAGATAGAGCTAGGATGCTTGATAAAGCAAACTATGATAATTATAGTGATGCTCAAAAAGTTGAAATAGATAAGCTTAAAAATGAGCTTACTGTTAAAGACCCTACTATACTCGATGATATTCAGAATCAAGCTAATCTTACTCAGAGGATAGATGCCAACAGGAGAGCCTACTCAATGATGCTTGAAAATCCTGAGGCTGCTGCATATCAACTTGAAAGTGATATGTCCAAGCAAGCTCTTGAGGCAAGCACTATTCACATGGATAGAGTGGCTACTAAACTTTCAGACACTCTCCATAAGTTCTATAATGAAGATGCAAGTAGGGGTGAGAATGAAGAGAATACAAGAGATAACATATACAAGAACCTAAGAGTCCTTAACAGAGATATACTTAGCTACATGAATGATGCTGATGTTATGAATAGCATGGACACTGGATTTATGGCTAAGGAAATTTCAGATGCTCTTGATTGGTCTGATATGACCAATGACATATCTAGTATCATTGACTCTATGGAAATGGATGATACCTCCAAGAAGGCATTTACAACTGGTCTTGATAATGTTCTTGAGAATACTAAAACAAGAGAAGAAGTTGTTGATGAGCTTGGAAGAGTAGTTGAAAGTTCTGATGTTTCAACAGATGCAAAAGCTCCTTTTGAGAGATTACTGAGTGAGCTGGAGCAGCTTTGGGACCAAAGAGCCTCAACTACTACAATGACTAGAGAGGAAAGACAAAAGGCAGTAGAAGATGCAAAGAAGAAAGCAGCAGAAGAGGAAGCAGCAAAAGAAGCAGCTGAAAGAAAGGCAGTAGAGGAAGCAGCTAAACCCTCTATCTCAGAGAAAGATGCTGATACTTCAGGAGATAAGGATGCAGAGCTTGCAGCTCATGGTCTTACTAATGAAGATACTACTACTAATAATGAAAGTACTCTTACTGATGCTGATATAAAAAAGGCTGTAGAAGAAGGTGAGGATGTAGACCTTGAATCTCCTTCCCTTGAAGAACAAGTTGCTAATACTGAGTCTAACACTAATAAGGTAGTTGATATAATTCCAGCTCCTAAGGATGATAGTACTGACCAAGGAAATGTACTTCCTAATTCTAGTGGCCCCCTACTTGGTAATAGTATGTATGGATATGAACTTAATCCACTTAAGTACCATGGAAAGCAAGTTGCTAGGAAAGGAAGAGATATTGGTGGTGTCCCTGATAAAATGAGTAAGTACTTCAATTGGTTGGAGTCTGCTGGTATTAAATTACAGGATATAATAGATGAGGAACTTGGAGAAATAGCTAAGCTTAATCCAGACATTTATCCACTATTTGTCAAGGTAGAGAGAAATTCTACAAATGATGATGCTATGGAAGATTTCCCACTTTTAGTAGTTGAGTACACTGATGATGTTGCTAATATACACAATAGTAAAAATGGTGGAGTATTAACCTCAGAGGGTAAACAATATCTCGTAATTGGTACATTAGGATTCCCAACTGGTACTGGTAGGAGTGCACAGGGAGATATGTTCAGGGAAGTTCTAAACAGGTCTCCTAGGAAGCCATTCTTTGATGCCAATCCATCAGAGAGATTCTATGTGAATAGAAATAAACATACTAAGGTACAAGATATATCATCTGGTAGGTTAGTAAGACAACTTACTACTGACTCTGAAGTACAGATTAGAACTATATCTGAGCTACTATCTGATGATGCTAGAAACCCTAAAGGACTTACAATGGGTGACCTTAAGTGGGGTATTCAGTATAATGATAGGATGGCTACTGTCAATGTGTCAGATAGAAATGTTGTATATCCTCCTTCTGATGGTGCAAGTAACTTAGGTTCTGTATTCCTTCTTATTGAAGCATCTAATGGTAACTATATACCTGCATACATTAGACCTGTAAGGTTATCTGAACTCAATGATGGTAAATTGAAAACTCAATTGAATGGCCTGATAAATGAGCTTACCTCTACTGAATACTCAAGGAGGTTAGCAGCAATTAAGCAGCTTGTTCAATTCTTGAATTTATCACAGGAAGGGAATAACATTCTTATTGGTACTGAAGATAAGCTAACTGTGAGTGTGGTAAAAGGTGGTTCTGTAATAAGAACTTTCAATTTAGCTGATGCTAACTTTGATAGAACTAGGTTCCTTAACTCTATAATGGAGATTGACCCTAGAGTTAACATTACAACTTCTACTCTATCTGATGTTACATCCCTTGAGATGTTTGATGAGGCTGGTGCTCTTACAACAGACTTAGCTAAGATTGGAACCTCAGGTGTAAGTTATAATGTGTATGCTATGGATGCTGATGGTAATCCTATTATAACAGCCCCTGTCGAGAATGAAGCTCCTACTCTTGATGCTGGTAGTGATCTAGCTAAGGCTCAAAAGAAGTTAAGTTCTGAGAGAATTGGTAATGCTACTTACAGAAGAGATGGGAGTGGAAAGTGGTACACTGAAACTGATAAGCTTGTAACTGACCCTAGACTCATAGAGCAACTTAACTATAGGAATATTATAAGGACTAGAGAATTAAAGCCTGACAAAGTAGTTGGTAGTGATGAAGTGTTTGTTGTAAACAATGATAAAAATAATCCATTAGTACTTATCAGAAGAGGAAACAAGCAAGTAATTGCTATGACTAGAGAGGGTGCTCTCAAGACTATTAATGACCTTAATGCAGCAGCTGTAGAGAAAGCAAGGCAGGAAAGATTGAAGAAGGAACTGGAAATTGAGGCAAGTAATGATGCAGTTATTAGTTCAATGAGTGAGGAGGACAAGGCTAAGGCAGCATTAGAAGGAGAAGATGTAGACCTTGGTATTGGAGAACCACTTACTGAGAATCAGATTGCTGAACAAATGGCTGGTAACTTTGAAGCAGAAGCTACCCCACAGCAGAAGACAGCAGAAGAAATTGTTGATAAGATTACTACTGATACCTCTGACATTCAATTGTCTGAAGATGGAGCTACTTATGTGGATGGTAATGGTAAACATTATGCAAGAGTAACATCTGTTATATCTGCAGATGATACCTCTGATGGTAGGTTTGAAGCTAATAATCCTTGGGGTTTACCTTCAACTACTATTGGTACTGGGGTTGATGAGTTTGTAAGAGACTTCTTTGATAATAAGATTGGTAATACAGATAATCTTGCTGATAGGTACCCTAATGCTTCTAATGAACAATTACAGGCATTTGCTAAACAGCTGGAGGAATTAAGAACTAAGTTCAAGAGAAGAGGACTTACTATAGTTCCAAGAGATGTAACTGTAACTGGTACAGTAGAAGTTAAGACCAAGAGTGGTGACAGAAAAGTAATTGATGTTGCTGGAACCCTAGACTTACTTGCTTATGATAAGGATGGTAACTTCTATATCTTTGACATGAAGACTAATAGGAGTGCTCCTAGAGGTGAAGCTGGTAGAAAGAAGGGTGCTAAGTGGTCAAGACAACTTACTCTGTACAAACAGTTCCTACAAGAGAAATATGGTGCTGTAGTTAAAGGATTAGAGATTATACCTATCCAAGTTGACTATCCAGCTCCTAAGGGTTGGGGAAATGCAACTACTGAGTATAGTAAGAAGGGAGGACAGTTATATGCTGATGGTGTTGAGTATAGAAATGCTGAACCTATTCTCCATGATAATATTCCAATCTCAGAGTCTGTATTAAGTATTGACTACTCTAAACTTACTCCTGCTGAACAGGCTATGGTTAGAACTCTTGAGGATGTAGCTCCAACAAAGGACAAGAAGGCTCCTGTTGTGCAGTCAGAACCTGTGAGAACAGAAGAGGACATCAATAAGACAGGCACCAAGTCACTTGCAGAGCTACAGAGTAAAAAGACTGTTGATACAGCTTTGTCTATCACGAAGAGCAAAGAGTATGGTAAGAGAGCAAGAGTTCTACTAAAAGCTAAGTTCCCTGATATGCCAAGCAAGACAGCAGAGCTTGAAAGATTCCTTCAGAGCAAGGGAATTGCTACCACAGGAATTACTGATGTTGAGCAGTGGTTACAGATGATTGAAGAATGTAAGTAAAAGTTAATGCGCAGGTAAAATTGATTGTTACTATATAATAATGGATTTTACCTGCGCATTTTTTGCAACGCCAACTCCGATTATTTTCTTATATAAAGAAAAGTTGGCGTTGCAAAAAAGAAAAGCCGGTAGGAATAAATCCTATCGACTTTTTGTTTTTATCTCATGTTAGTCTGGTCAAATATTGCAAATGCAGCCTTATCTTCATCCATGTGCTGGAGTTGGTCAATCTGATTGTAGAATGGTATGTAATACTTCAATAGGTTCCTTCCATACTTATTCCATCCTTTGTACCTTCCAGACTGGATAGTTTTATCAAGGTCTGGTAATCCAACAAATGGATACATAAGAGCATTCACTGTATTGGTAGCTGCTATAGGGCTATTAATCATCTTGGTCATCTCCATAGGTATACCATAAGGAGTTGAACCTCTCACATCCATGATAGCTCTCTTGGTCTGATAAATCCACATCCTATGCCAGAATTCCTTCTTATGGTCTTCAGGTTCTCCAAGACCAAAGGATAGACATAATAGACTGGCTAATACTAACTGCTCTGTAAGAGCCCTTCTAACATTAGCCTTCTGTCCTGTGTCCATTTCATTCCAGTGTAAAGCTGCTTCAGATTCAAAATTAAATATATCATTAGCCCAAGATAACATAAACTTTCCAACTGTGTTGTAGTAACCCTCCCTCCACTCTTTCAGGGAAGCATCCCAATGCCTCCCTCTATACCTTCTGGAATAGTGCTCTACCATCCACTGTCTTAAGTTCATCACAAATCTACCAACCATCCTCTGATGAATAAGACCTTTGTCTTCTTCATTCATTGAACCGTGAGTACTCTGGTTACAGTATCTGATTCTGTCCCTTATTGAGTCAAGGAAAGCATCATCAACAGGTACCCAATTACCCTCTGCATCCTTATAAGTCACATTGTTTTTCAGTAACAGTTCAGAGTTACCATCAACCTTGTTCCCTTTCTCAAATGCATCATATAATGTAGCATCCTTGCCATCTATCTTCACTTTAGTATTATGTAAGACTGCATACATAGTTACAAAGTGAATCATATGTTCACCTGCACCATAGCCAATGAAGGAAAAGTCCTTACTGAGTAAATGTCTCAATGGACCTCTATGGTATCTCTCATGTGACTGCTCACTGAACTGCTCATTCAATGGGTCAAACCTCTGGGCAAGAAGTACAGACTTGCTATTGACATTGTCTGTCATAAAGTCCATTATCCTTCCAGGAGCACTTAATGTGTTGTCACCAAACACCTTTGCATGAGCCCAAGCATAGTCAATTGGGTTATAGAACTCGCCTGCACCAGCTTCAATAAGCATCTGTAACTCACCTACAAGGTAGTTTGATATAGCACCCTTTACATTGACTGCCAGAGACCTGAGTGAAGTGTAGGCAAGTAATGTCTGAGCCAGCTTAGTCCACTTACCAACATCTTTAAGCTTAACACCATAGATATGTTTATCTATAAATCCCTGAACTATTGCAGAGGTATTGGTGCTATCAGTGTAAGCTGCGAGTCTTTTGAATAACCTTATAGCTTTAGTCTGAATAACATCCACTTGCTTTTTATCCCCTTTTCCAGCAGCGACTTCCTGGTCTTTTATGAAGTCTCCCATAAATTCTACAGTGTCTTTTATTTTATCCATATATTCATAATTAATAGCAACACCTGCCAGACTCTGTAAAGCTCCAGAGAAGTCTTTTAATAGTTCACCTTGGTCTTTGAGTTTATTCACGTAAAATATAGGAATGCTTCTATATGGTGTGTCATCAAAGGCCCCATTACTAACCCCATACTCTTCTCCATCTATTATAACTCCATTACTTGTATTTAATGGGTCGTCTTCCCTTATAGTGTACAAGTCTTTGAATTTATTTAATATAGCTTTAGCAATAGCTTTTGGATTGCCCCTTGATGCTAAAAAGGCATCTGTAAAAGTCCTTCTCTTTTGCGGAGGTAGATACTGCTTCTGGGCATACTTAGGAAGTAGTGTTCCTAGCTCTCCCTTAATCTGCATCATCTCATTGTAGTACTCCTGTTGTGCCTGTGTTAGTGTTGGAAAGGCTTTTCTGTAGTTACCATTTGGAACTCTCTCAGTTCTATCACTCACATAGTCAACAACTCTATCTTCAGTGTTAGCCTCTTCCCATAAATTCATGGCCTCGGTTAAATCTAGTCCAACTAGGCCTCTCCTTAGGAATCTCTTACGAGCTTCCTTCTTTTCTTTTTCATATTTTACCCAATCTATATCACTTATTATGTAGTTACTACCAGGCTCGTACATAAAAGAAGTGTCCTTACTATGCTCATATAATCTATTAGTAGCCCTTCTTATTCTTATTGAGATGTCATTTAGTTTTTTTGTTCTTTCTCCTTGTGCATCTCTAATTATATTACCCATAGTGGCAACAAGTGGGTTAGACACTCTTCCTACTGAATACAATTGGTCCCAAAAAGAAGAGTCCTCTTCTGCCATTTTTACAAGATTGGCTATTGCTACTCCGTTATAATCAGAGTCACCAAGATAAGAAGTAACTAAATCAAGTATAGTAACCCTCTTCAACTCATCAATTCTATCATTGTATTTTTCAAAGTACTCTCTAACTGTTTTTGCTGTATCCTTAATCATAGCTTTATCAGTGTCACTAATACTTTCATCTATAATTAAGTTGTCTAATTTAGTTAAGGAAGTTACTATATGCTCATACCCATCTTGTATATTCTTTATTTCTCTTAAAGCCTTAGCTCTAGCTATACTCCTCTCAAGATTTGTACCTGGTACTGTATTGGCCTGCTGAAATAAGGATTCCATGTGTTGTACTTGTTTAAGTGCATCCCCCAAGAAACTCATAACACCAGAATAGTATCTTTTATTTGCTATTTCTCTAGTAAGGTTGTTTACTGTAGCTTGAAGTTTTTTAGCTTCAGGTGTCACTCCTTGCTCTGCTTGTATCTTCCTTACCTGTCTTTGTAAGGTAAAAGCAGCATCATTAGCTGCATGTGAAAGTTGCCTTATAACTCTCCCTTGTCTATATATCTCATTAATGTCTAGATTATATCTCTGGTTTAAGTCTTCCAGAGTGTTTTGTATCATTACCTCTTCTCTATTAGCACTCATGGTGTTATCAGATTGAGCAATTTGCTGTTTTAATACAGTAAGGTCAAGTCCTTGTAGATTTTTACAATGGTCTATAGCAGCGTTCATAAGAGTCAGCTGACCTTGAGTGTAGTTCTGTCTTCCTCTATGGAAAGCATCATACACCTTGGCTGCAACATCGTCCATAGTACCATACATCTGCTTGAGTCTCTGAACTTGAGAAGAGTTCTCATCCATAGCAAGGATGGTTCTTACATCCTTTTGAGAGAATAAATCATTTCTTGTATTCTTATTATTTGTCAGCCATTCAAGGAAGCCCTTGGCATTAGTAGCATTTACTAAAGCTCTATTAAAACCAAAACTATTCAAATCTATACCAATATTTCTAAATGCCTGTTCTACAATGTTCCACCTAGCTAAATCTCTTTCAGCTTCATAGGACCTAATCTGAGTTCTTGAATCTTTTAACTCAGTTATTATATTGAATACATCCCTCTTCTTAACTACATAGGATACTGTACCCTTATTTGCATTATTCGATTGAATGGCTCTTTGAAGAGCATCTTTAGCATCTATAAAATCTATATAGTCACCAGAAAAGTCTTTAGCTCCTATTGCTCTAGCAATATCGCCTATTCTGTCTACTACATTCTGTATAGAAGCAACATCAAAGTACTGCATTACTGCATTAGCATCATGTTGTCCTTGTTTATTAGTCTTAAAGCCCTGATTACTCATCTGTGCAGCTACCCCCTGTTGGAGGTAGGCTGCATAGATAAGATTAGTCAGGGGTCTGTTCTTGATTTTCTTCAGAAGGTCTTTGTATAGAGTACTAGCCTCTCCATTAACCTCTGGATACATATCACATTGAACTTTGCCCATAGTTTAACATATTAGTTTGTATATATCATCAATTAGTTTAGCGTTGAACTCAATTCCAAGTTTCTTGAACCTTGTCTCAAAGAACTTCTTTGTTTGTCTCTCCATTGCTGCTTTCTCAGCATCAGATTTTGCTTGGTAGTTCTTGATGTACTCTCCTGCCTGCTCCTCATTTCTTACACCTTCAATTACAAGTATCTGGTGAAGGAGGTCATTCAGTCTAGTCTCATCAGTAGTAGACACTTCAGTATCTTCTACTTCAGCACTCACTTCAGTCTCTGCAAGCTCACTGTCTTTGCCAGTTTCAACCTCTACAGCTTCAACTTTAGCCTCAGCAGGAACATTGAGAGGTGAGTCTATGGTAGACTCACTCATCTCAAGATATTCCTTGTTGCTGCCAAGAGGAGCAATCTCTTTGAATTCAATTGCTCCATCCCTCTCAAGAATCTGCATGAACAATTTATCTTCATTGTTCACCTTAGTCTTGAAGTATTGGACACCTGTAAGTTCCTTGACCTCTGAAGGTCTGAACACTTCCACATGTCCATTAGGGAGTTGTTTGAAGGTTGCCTTCTTTCTAGGAACCAGCCTGTTATTGTCCCAGTTATTTCTGATGAACTGGTCAAGAACAGTCTCTGGAACTGTTGAAGGAAGTATCCTGAAGGTATCTACATAGCCAGGGATTCTTTCCTTAACATACACAGGCACAAGACTCATGAATGTCTTGGGACTGAACCCTATACCTCCTCTGAAAAAGTTGTAGTTGAACAGCTTAGTAGATAACTCAGGATTAACTTTGTGAAGGTCAATCCAAGCACTGCTTAACTTCTCCTTCTGCTGAGTATCAAGACCAGTGATGTCAACCTGTAAAGTAGCTCTTCCACTCTTGTCAGTACCATATTTGATAGCCTGAATAAGAGCATTGTCAGCATACTTCTTCTTGTACTTTTTCTCCATGAACTCCTTAGGGAATTCAGTGATAGTGGAACCAAGTTCATTAGGATTAACAACACCATTCTTCATTACAAGGTATGACTGATAGAAGTCACTCAAAGAACTCAATAGTTTCCTGTCTCCCATTATTACATTTGATAATGGTGAATCATTCACCAAATCAAGTATATTCCTGAAACCAGTACTATTTGCAGGCATGTTACCAAACAGTTGTCTAGCTATACCAATAGTTCTTTGGAATTGATTCAATATAGGATGACCAAGGAAGATATTAGTCATATCTACAGGGTTCATATCAGCATCAACAATGTTACTTTCAAGAGACAGTTTCTGCATCTTATGTTCAGTAATGAGGTTGTCAATAATGAGTGGACCAACTGCACTAGACATTGAGTTGAACCTTGTTGCGAATGTAGGCATTCTCATAGCTTCTGCTATCTTTTGGAAGTTACCAAAAGCCACAAGTGTCTTATAAGCAATCTCTGGTCTTGCATCAGGTTTGAGACCTTCTACAAGTTCTTCATAAGTCAACTCTTCTTTGTTGATGTCTGAAGACTCATCAATTCCTGTATCATTCTTTATCTGGTCTAGCCTATTCTGAATGACTCTACTGAGTGAGGTATATCCAGTGATATTCTCTCTACTGAAATCAGCAAGAACATCAGCAACTACAGATTGAGATAAGAATAGAGCTGCATTGTCAAATGGCATTCCCATTCTAACAAGAGTATTCAAGATATTGGCTGTGTTACTATTGATGTTCATCAAGTTAAGTACAGGGTCCTTAACAGCATCTGCTGCTGAAGCTACCAAACTTCCCATGACTTTACCAATCAACTGACCATTTCTATCATACCTCATATCAAATGGCATTATACCACCAAACTCCATTCCAGCTACAGTGAAGTTCCTTGTAAGCTTGCACACATTGTCTACATTCATCATATATGTAGAGCTTCCATCTGAACTACCAGACTCAAGAACTGCATGAGCAATTCTATTTACAGCAAAGATACCAATAAGAGCACCAGCAGCACTATTCTGTTTGTAGAACTGAATATGAGTATCTACGTAAGAAAGGTTCTTACTACTATTGTTGAGGTCTTTCAGTTGGTCAATAGACATACCTTGGAGTTGCTCCCAAGAATACTCATTACTATGCTGCTTGTATGCACTTACAAGATAACCCATTCTTTTCTGTGGGTCAAAACCACCAGGATTCAACATCTTATCAGCAGATGTCTCATGAGTAAGAACTTCATAAGTCATGTCTACTATTTTGTTGTTCCTGTAAGTTCTTCCTTCAGTAGGTCTCTCTACTGTGTATATATTTTGCATGTATGTTTTAAGCATCCTATTATAAGCACCTCTAGGCATAGAAAGGAACCCTTCTGCAGTTTTCTGATTTACAAGAGTAGAGCTATCAAATGGGTCATCAAGGAACTCTTCAACAAGTTCATTTAACTTGCTTCTAAGTTCATATGTCAGTTTACCCTTTTGTGAGTTTACCAACTCATCATAGAGTATTCTGTGCATTTCACTTCTCTTGATTTTGTTCCTCTTAATATCATACTCTTTCCTCATGAGATACTCCTTGTCAACATCAAAGTCTGAACCAGTCAGAAGAGTGATGTCATTAGGAAGCATGATACCATCACCAGCCTCTCTTGGCAAGAATCCTACAATCTTAAGTGGAGCCATAGAATATTTATCCTCTGTAGGAATTCTATAACCTATCATCTTAAGAAGGTCAGGGTCTAGCATTTCAAGAGCTTGCATATTGATAACACCATTCTTATCTGCAAACTGAGTAAACAGCTGATTAGAATAGATAGGAGCAAATACCTCAAAGTAAGCTATACCACCTTGGTTCTCCTTGATGTAATCTTTATATGACATGGTACCTTCAGATGCGTTCTTAGCTCCTCTATTATATCTAGCATTGAACTTATCTGTCTGAGACATTTCCTTCTTTATAGGATTCTTCTCATACTCAGCTCTAGTCATAAGTAGACCACCATTCTTGTCCTTGAACCTGATGTTCAATTCTCTTGATGTACCAAAGTTAGTTACCTGTACTACAGGACCACCAGCAATCTTCTGCTTGTTTACCCTATTCTTTATAATTGAGTTAATAAGTTGCTCAACTCTCTTACTCTGAATTGGGTCTCCAAGAGGAATTCTAAATCTACCATTCTCATCTACAGAGCAGGCTTGTAGTAAGTCTACACCATATCTAGGGGATGATAGGATTTCCCTTTGCAGTATCTTGCTAAGTGCTATGTTTCTATCCTTAATACTTCCAAGGTCATTGAGAGAAAGCTCTTCAGCAAGCTCATCAATACTGTCTTGAATATTCTCAGCAATAGTATTTTCATACTCTGCTTTGAACTCTTCAGCAGTTACTTGTTTTCCTTCAAGGTTGTATGTAACAGGCTGTCCAAGATAATTGAAGTTCTCAAGCTCAGACACAATAATGTATCTTAACTGAGAGCCATGGGCTTGTTCATGCTCCTTAAAGTGCTCAGGTACTTCCTGCTGCAAACAATAATCCTCGAAAGGAACTGTATCTACAACACTTGTACTGTATTCACTGCTTCTAGTATATACAATTTTGGTCTCCTCTTCACCAGTCTCTGGGTTTATCTCAGTTGTTCTTTTTAGAATAGACTGATAAATAGAACTCTGTAACCTAGCCTTTGCTATTGCCTCTCCATTAGGGTCATTAACTAAGTCATTTAAGTTAATTTTACCCATGAGTCCAGACTTAACTGTTGACTCAAACTGAGCAGTATCAATACCATCAGTCTTATAGTTACCATTCTCATCATAGTGGCTTTCCTCCATTACTTCAAATAGAGCTCTCAGCAGATTTGGTCTACCAGTATTCTCTCCTTGAAGAATAGCATCTGCCATTATTAAGAGATACTCTGAGTTCTTATACTGAACAGGTACCTTCATCTTACTAAGTGGTGCTCCTTCAACTCCAGCATCTTTTGTGATTTGACTATACACAAAAGGCTTTAGTGGTTGGAAGGCTACCCTAAGGTCATTGTAAGTATAAGTACCTTGTCTCAGCTTCTGATATACATCTTCAGCTTGTCTACTCCACTTACCAAACACAAAGGCTTTCTTTCTGTATGAAGTAGGAGAACTATAACCTTGAGCATCTGCAACATTAATCTGTCTAAATGCTCCGTCCTTTCCAACTAAGTTTTCTTTAAGAGCTCTTAGAGCTTCCTTTTCAGACTCATTGGCACTCTCAATCCTTCTATCAAATACCACAGATACATTATCAATGATATTAGAGACAAAGGAGTCAAAGTCAGTAAGCTTAATAGTTCTAAAGAAACCATCAGTTACAGCCTTTCCTTCATAATCAGTAACCTCTGAGTTACCCCTTACACCAGGAGCATGAATCTGAGCCAATCTCTTCTGAAGGTCTTCTGCATCCTTATAATAAGCAATGTCAGTAATGGTCAATTCCATGATATTCATAGCTGCAAAGGTATCATTCCACACAAAGTTCTTCAGGTTTTCTCTGATTTCCTCTTCTGTAGTACCAATGTTAGCTACTTTCTCTGCACCTTTAAGAATGCCTTGAGATTCCCATGATGAAACAATAGCTTCTGCTCTCGCCTCCATAGTATCCATGATAACATTCTTAGCAAGTTCATTGAGTCTTGCTTCATCAATTTGATGACCATCAAGTTTTCCTCTGATTAACTTACCAAGCTCTGAAGATTTCTTATCTCCAGTAAGATATTCATTCATGAAGTCAAGGAACATAAACTTCTTACCATTAGTATCGAAGTTCTTGATAAACCTAGGGTCTTCCTTTGAGAGGTTCCTCATTTCAACAGTCTGGATTCTACTTAACTCTTGGTCAAATATCATCTTGAAACCATTGGTGAGGGTCTCCCTATAGTTAGCACCTCTTTCACTGTAGAATCTAATGAACTCAGATGAAGGCTTGTTTGACAACATAGGAACTCTGAACCAAGCAGGTACTCTTGTTTGCTTCTCACTAGCATTCTCAGAGAAATACTCAGTGAATAATGAGAGTGCATACTCCATATCACTCATGTTTCTCATGTAGTTATGCTTGTTGAAGTTCAATTGTACCTTGTGCTTGAATATCTCTCTAGCCTTATTGTCAGTTGCAAGAGCCTTTAGCCATGCATTTCTCCATCCTCTTTCAATGTTAGCTCCAGTGTGGAACCAGGGCATATCACCATACTCAGCCTTTATGAAGTCATCAAATGCTTGACCTGTCTGACTGAACTTTTGGAATAGCTTTGAAGTATATGAAGGAGTAATATAGCTCTGATACATTTTACCACTATCATAGAAAGCAGACACTGCTGTATCTTCTAGATGGTCAGTAATAGGTCTCAGGAACTCTCTTGTATTACCATTGATACCATCTCTTGAACCAAACTTGAAAGGTTCATAAGTAGCATTATCAAGGTTTCTCTCAAGTGAGTTTACTATATATCTCATTGCAGAATACATCCTCTTGAATGTGTCCTTATTGAGATTATCCTCTACCATTTCAGGAGTTACATAGTAACCAAGCAGATTAGAGATATAGCCTAAAGTCTTTGCAGCTTCAGCTTTAGTCTCTGCATTAGTTAAGTCATAACCCTGATGAGTATACTTCTCTAAGTCTCCAAAGGCACTCTTCAATTCCTTGAAAGCCTCCTTGTTTATACCTTCAGTAGTAAACAGAGGATGCTCACCTATCTTATACTGAGTAGTTACTTGGGTCATAGCTTCAGAAAGAGCAGGATTTTCATTAACCTGAATACTCTTATATCTACCATTCTCTTCAATAACTACTGAGTAGGGTTGAAAGTGCTTACAGAAAGTTCCAAAGAACTGACTTTGAAAATCTGACTCTTCACCCTTTGTGTTAGACAACCTATCAATTAGTTGCTTTACCCAAGGATTACTATTAGATTTCTCCTGCAATTTGGTAATCATCTGTTGAAGATTGAGGGCACCTTGTGTCCATCTAAGGATAGAGTTAGTAGCTTCTCTTACATTTATCCTCTCATTGATACCAAATTCAGACTTAATGTTGTTACCATCTTTGTCAAGGAGATAACACTTGTTTAGAGCTTGCCTTACCATCTGAGACATAGTTGCCAGCACATCAAGAGTCTTGGTTTCTACTTGCCAATGCTCTTGAAGGTCTCCCTCATTCTCTAACACATCAGCCTCCATATTGGAGCTATCAAAGTTATCAGCATCAGCAACAAAGTCTTCACTGACCTCACTTGTCTTACCATCTCTTGAGGATACAATACTAAAGTCTTCTACACTAAGGAATGCATCAGATGCAAGCATCATAATAGCACTCCAGTTATCTGTAATTACTTCAGCCTTCTCTATGGTATCAAAGTCCTCATAATCTGTATTCTCAGGTGAGAACTTTTCTTTGCACATAGCTATCATAGCATCAGGACCAATAGTCCTTACTACGTCAGCTCTTGACATGGATGCAAAGTCCATATCTTTATATTTCTCACCATATATCTTTTCAGCTAGACCAGGGGTCTCTTGCAGTTCAGTAATATGGTCAGAAATCCAGTAAACTGCTTGTTCTGCTACATGTCTTACTTCTGTAGCTGAGAGTGCAGTACTATTATTCAGATTGTCAATTTGTTGAGTGATTGTTACAGCTCTTTCCATATAATCTTTGTTTTCTTCCTTGATTTGTTGTTCTTCTTGATTTGTTGTTTCTTGCGTATATTTCATGTAGACAGGTTCTGCGTAACTTAAGAACTCTTGAGCATCAGCTTCTGATAGTTTTACACCACCTAAGATGTAGTTCTCTACTCTTGATAACAGATGTTCTGGTACTTCTCCTACTAAAGCATTTGAAGCTCCATCAAATTCTCCACTGAACATCATTACCCTTGCATCAGTAGCCTCGGTGATGTCTCCCTTATAGAAATCTTCATTACCTATCTTACCAGTATCAGCCCATTCCTTGCTAAACACTATATTGCTTGGAATTAAGCCTGCTTCCTTGAACATATCAATCATTTCAAGGCCAGTATATCCATTCAGAGATGCTGTAGTAGTATTTCTATATGCTACCTTAAATTGCTTATTAGGCATTAGCCTTGCAGTATCATACAGTTTCTTTATACTTTCTACTATAGTTTCTCTAGGAATGCTTCTGAGTCCTCTACTCTCTTTCACTCTAAGGTCTTTTGTAGGTAGAGCATAAGAGTTTCCTGTAAGTCCTTCTCCAACTCCATACTTAGCACCAAACTTTTCTCTAGCAACTTTAGCTGCTCCAGCACCATGTCTGCCCTCAGGATTACTTCCAAATACAAATATGGTGTTATCATCTGGTACTATATCACCTTCATAGAAACTTGGCTGTGGGCTGGTCTGAGCTTCTGCAAATACTCCAAGCTCATCCTCATTCATCATAAGCTCATCTATATCAATAAGACCATCAACTACCTTACTAGCAAGGTCAGGTCTTACATCATATAGATAATCTAAGAATGAACTTTCTCTATCATTAAACCTTGGTGCATTATCAACCTTAGTCTCTTTAACAGAGGTATCAGTCTTAGCTCTTCTCTTTGGACTTACATATAAGGCATCTCTTCCTCCAGCTCTTTTGAACTCTCTACTGATACCATATCTTTCAGGGTCTAATCCATTCTGTCTGAGTAAGTCCTTTACTCTTTCTCTAGCTTCTGCAAGAGTTTCCCTACTATTGACAGGTACATTTACTGCGTATCTCTTTGAGGTTCCCTCTCCAACAGTGAACATATAATATGCATAGTCACTAATTTGGTTAGAGTATTTAGATACTACTCTGTCAAGTGTAGGTGAATCAAAGCCTATAGGTTGGTCCATTCCTTCCATTTCAGATAGGAATATCTCTTCCATTAACTCGGCTTCTGCCTTTTCATCTTTAGTTCTTGTTATGAACTTCTCAGTAGCACTAAGAACATCAGCCAGTAATGTATTGTTGATATTTACTCCATGAGCTTCAAATACTTTGCTAAAGGCATCTACTATTCTTTGCCAAATGCTCTTCTTGTTACTCTTTACAGTTGCTAACCTCTTTTGGAACTTCCTATTAGTTAAAGCTTCTGCAATGAACTCCTGTACATTAGTCATTCCATAGAACTCATCTTTTCCAATGAACTTCTTAGCCTCTTCATACAGACTAGTTATCTCATTATGGAATGCTCTACCAGCCTCAGTAGTAGGAGTACTATCAAGAGTATTGAAGGCAAATTGGTGTACTAGCTCATGTGTAAGTGTTTGGAATATCAGACTCTTCCTACCTGCTTCTGTGTATTCATTTAAGTACCCCATGTTCTCTGGGAAGAATACAATCTCATGCCTATTAGGGAAATAAGCAGCTGGATTTCTATTCTCTTCTATTGACTTATTCTCTGCTACAACACCTTGCCTTATAGATATGTTTGACTTGCCAACTAAATCTACAATAGTCTTGAATATCTGATGGTATGGGTTAGTTTCCCTAGTACCCTCCAGTAGAGTATCTATTATAGTGTTGTCAATAACAAATGGAATGTTATGTGGCTTTGGTGTACCAACACTAACTACATATTCTCCTTTACTGTTTCTGTACATTGATACAGCATTGGCACCCAATATGTCTTTAAGCAAGTTGTACTTGCTATAGGCTGACTCTAGATTTCCATAAACTATAGGTTTATATAGGAAATTCTTGGTGTACCACTTGAAGTCCTCCATAGTAGCCTCAAATGGTTTTCCCTTAAGTTCAGCCATTATCTGTGCATCAGTAGGAAATGAGCCTCCTTCCTCATTTATAAACTTATGTACTATTGACTCCAAGTTATCTGGATGTACATCAAGCCTACTTACAGCATTTTTGAACTCCTTTAAGTTTTTATTAACACAGCTCATATATTGTGATAAATGAAATTTTTATGCAAAGGTAAGTAAATTTATCCGCATCACCAAGTGATTTATGGACTAATTTTGATTGGTTTAAGAAAAAAGTAGGGGAGCTGATACTCCCCTACTTATAATTACTCTACAACGTATTTTACTCCATTGTAGATAAGCTGGCTGATAGTATTGATGTTTACAAGTCTCTCACCAGTCTCTTTATCAGTTCTGGTGATGTCCATGTCCATACATCTGTACTTACCATCCCTAGATACAAACTGCATCTTGTAGCCTCTAAGGATTCTATCCTCTCCTTCAATCACATCCTTAATAGGGTTGTTCTGAATGAACTCAAGGGCTTCCTTGTAGGCATTAGCCATAGACTTCTTAGCTTTCTTAGCCTTGTCAATCAAAGCTATAGCCTCTGCTCTTTGAGCCTCTTTCTCTGACTCAATAGCCTTCTTTGTCTTAGGTTTGTCCTGTTTCTTGAAGACAACAGTAAATACCTCTGAAGATTTGATACCTTCAAAGATAGTTCTGATACCAGGTGTACCATCCTTTTTGTCTTCCTTACCTACCTTGACTTCAGTCTGATACTGGTCAGAAGTATTAAGGAGACTTTGTACATACTCATTGCTGAGCTTTACAGATTTTCCACTTTCAAGGTGTCTGAATCCAATAGACTCATGACCTATACCCTCTACTACATAGTGTGACTCTTCAGAGAATACATCACCAATTTCAATTTCTTTCAGATTTACTTTCATGTTGTTGTTTGTTAAAGAATTTCTTTTGAATATACTGAGTAGACAGCTTTCATTTCACTGTCATTAGATGCCATCACAGAGTCCATAGTTGCCCTGAACTTGTCTCTTGTGGCTACTACCTTTGAGTATACTGATGCCTCAATTACTTGAGAGGTTTTCTCACTTGACTTAAATGGAGCATAAGTTCCACCTGTAATCTCTGACAGCTCTTTGTACCAAGGTGTTCCATGAATACTCAAAGTATCAAACTTAATACCGAGGTCTGCTGCCTTCTTGGCTTCCTCTCTCCAGTCAATGTTAGCCCTATATACAAAAGGTCTATATGAATACCCTACTTTGTGAGGAGAAGCATCTGCAATAAGAAGTACTGCCTTTGTAGCACCTTCTCTCCACTCAGTCTCTTCAGTAATCTTCTTGATTACAAGTTCATAGAACTCATCACCATCACCACCTCTAGTATTCTTGGCATTGTTTATGAAGTTGATGATTTCATTTTCATCACTAGTAAGGGGAAGTACTTGATAAGCATTACCAAATACACCCACTTTACTCATGTCACAATAGTCACCAAATGCTACAATACTGATTTTCATATCAGGATTAGCTTCAAGCAACTTTGGTACAAGGTCAGTACAGTGCTTCTTAACTGCATCAATATAGCAAGACATTGAGCCTGTAGTATCAAAGGCTATAACCATGTCAAGCATACTGTCTGATGTAGCGTCTGACTTCCTCTTCTTAGGAGCTGATTTGTTAACAATTAAATTTGTTCTCATATCATTTTTATTTGTCAATTGAATCAGGATAATACAACAGAGTTCCCATAGAGTTCTTATGTACATCTATATCAGGAAATGCCTGGTTGAACTTCATTAAGTTAAAGGGCTTCACTATAAGATGACATCCTTGAACTGTAGGGATTACTACCTTTAAGTATACTACCTCTCTAGGATGTAGAGCTTCAGTATCATTTTGAACATTGAATTCCCTGTCTAGCCACTCAATAACAAGTGGTTTAATGGACATATCATCAATATCAATTATCCATTTAGGAACCCTAGACTTAAGCTCTCCTGCTGCACTATTAAGATACTTTCTTGGATTCCTTACATTACCAAGATGAATATCACTAGCCAACTTAACTAGAAGTAGTTTCTGCAATTTGTCAAAGTCCTTTGCAGCAAGGTTAATATAAGCTCTTGCTCCATAGTGTTCACACAAGAGAATAATCTCTGGCATGACTCTTTCCAAGTGCTTTCTACTCCTAATGAAGTATGTTTTGATTGCACCTTCCTTCACCTTCTCTCCTTTGTGGTCTTTAGCTCTCTGCACTATTTGACAGTGCATGAACATATCATTGGCCTCATTGAAATAAAAGTGAGGAAGGATAGCTTCCATATTGTTTATCATACCAATCCCTCAAGGTTAGTGATGAACTTAGTAGTGTCACTCTGAATTGAGTTAATATCAGCAATTTCAGACTTGATAGTCTCAATCTGCTGATTCTCCTCTGCCACCTTAGCATTCATATCTGCCTGCAAGGTCTTAGCATCTTCAAGTGCTTTCTGAAATACAGACTTAGTAGCATTCAGTCTGTCTGCGAATGTTTTTGTTCCTAAAATTGCCATAGCTTTAATTGATTATAGTTCTCTTTTCAAATTCATGCATGAGTGGTTCAGCTAATGCCTTAGCATCAGGATGAGGTGCACCTGTAGTACCTCTTGTTCTCAAGTCAAAGAAATGTTGCCAATCACTTACAAAGCCAGTCATTACTAACTCTGTCTTTAGAGCATTAGGTAATATTTGTCTTGCTTGCTGTGGAGTATAACCTGCATCTAAGATATTCATATATCTGAACTCAATGTTAATAAGTTCATTGATAAACTCCATCTCAAATATGTCAGTATCATACTCATCGAACTGAATTTCCAGTGGTTCCCTAAGTGTACCATAGTCTCCCTCTGTAGCTTCAGACCAACTAGGAATAATAAAGGTAAGTTCATTACCAAACTTATCCTTAGAGTAGTTACAATACCTAGTAGACTCCTGTGCAAAAGAGAATACTCTGTGTCTTACAAACTCATGAGATACTCCTCTGTCACAAGTAAATCTAACAGTAACTCTCTTCTCATGATACTTTGTAGGTTCACATAGGTACTTCAAGTCTTCAAGCCATCCATTCTCTACAAGTACTCTATAGTTGGTAGTGATATAGTAAAATTCATCATCACTATGTACTACTGAGTATGGGTTTTCCTCGTACTCTCTATATACCCAATTGTCCCCAAAGCCATCAAAAGAAGTACTTTTCATTACCATGAGATATACAGTACCATGCTCAAGCATTGCATAATGCTGAGAGGTAATCATTCTGTCTACAAAGTCCTTAGCTGTTTTGCCCTCAGGTCTTTTTGACTTATAACAAGTCCTACCTGCTCTCTCTATAGCTTCATAGATACCATCAAGTCCAGGTCCTTGTTCAAATATCTCATAACTAGATTTAACTAACTTCATATCTTAGCCTCCTTTCTAAACCTATTAGTTGCTTCTTCCAAAATACCCCCAAGAGCTTTCATAGTAGGACTGTCATAATCTTCTCCATACCAATTCAACTCTGTTATAGCACTTTTTACAGTACTTAAGAAAGTCATCGTAGCTTGTAGTTCTTTCTTTGTCATTCTTCTGCTATTTCTCTTATGTAAGTATCAATGCCATTCTCTTCCCACTCTACTCTTTGTATATCAAGAGCTTCATCTTTAGAGCTAGCACTTGCCACAAAGGCACCATCTTCAACATTTTCTATCCAGTATACCATCTTTCAACTCATTTAGTTTATCTGCATATATGTCTGCAGCTACATTTACATTGAATGCTCTTAAGTCTTCCATTTCTCTGTACTCTTTGCTTTCAACTTTATCAATGTAGTTGCAGACTTTACACAGCATTTGGTGTATCTCAAGAAGCAGTTGTCTGTCCTCCATCTACAACCTCCTGTATCTTCTCTATTGGTGTAACACCTCTAAACTCTGCTAGGAGTGTATCATCCTCAGACAGCACTACAACAGTAGGTACAGCTATGATTTTCCACTTGTCCAATAAGTCACTGTTACTTTCATCAGTAACATCAACATCTTGAACTTTAGCATTCTTCAACTCCTTGAGGGTCTTACTCATTACTCTACAAGGAGCACAGGTTTCACTGTAAAATTTAAGAACCTTTTTCATACTATTCCTCTACTACCTCAAGCTCATCAACACACCAATCCTTGCAGTCCTCTAAGGCATCCTTCAAGTGTCTTGGCATTGCATCTTTGAGCTTTTGGTCTTTGTTAAACACCTTTTCTACTAACTCTGCGAGATTTTGAGGTAGTGTAATCTGGTCTTCTACAGCACCTTTTAGGTCACAACCATAGAAGTTATATGACAAGGACCTTCCATCCTCATCTCCATCTTCCTCAACTTCATAGTCATTGACCAGTACTTTTACAGTTTTACTGAGAGTCACAGATACAGTTACCTCAATCTCTTGTTCAGGTAATTCTACCTGATTCCATGGTGCATTTGGGTCATGCTCTGCACCAGGAGGGTAATATCCACTTTCCATTATTTCTTTTTCTTAAAATTGGTTTCTAAACTATTCTCTTTAATAAGCCTTCTAGCAATTACACATTCAAGTTTCTGAGGAATAGAAATATGTCTACCATCCTTGACATATATAGCATGGTCACCATTATGTCTATTATATGTATAGCCATTTCTCTTTACTACCCTTATAGACTCTCTTTGGGTATATTGCTTCATTTCTCTACAAGCTCAGATAGAGCCTTACTTGCCTCTTTAAGAGCAGTCTTCACCTTTGCATTTCCAGATAACTCACCACACTCTTGTTCAAAGAGGTAGCTGTTAATATGGTTGAGCAATTTAAGACCCTCCTTATTCTTAGTTTTTGTTGATAATCTTACGCCCATTTGAAATTTTGACTAATTTATTTGGGAGTCTGTAAGCATGACATTTTACACTTCGAGTTTTACTTCTAAAGTTCCATTGCCAACCGTATGCTATAGCTACATTACCAGACTCTGTAAAGTGACTAACTTTACCTATTCTAGGTGTTGAGTTATAGTTGTTGTTAAAGACTACAGTATCCCCAGGCTTTATTAACTTACCCCTCATGTCTAATGCATTGGGGTTATTGTACTTTATGTATTCTCTCTCAGTCATTTTCTAGTTGCTTAATTTTATCATTGATATACCAAGCTGCTTTCTTAAAATCCTCAAGGGTCTTTTCTTTATCAGTCATTCCCTCTTCAGATTTATGACCTGCTCTTAGCAAGTACTTAACAGCATTACCTGTGTCAAAGTCAAGATGTCTGGTAATGTCTATCACCTCAATACCACACTTCTCCTTAAGCCATGTATAGTGACTAGGATGATTGACTTTGTCTTCTTTCTTTTTATCTTCAGTATTCTTCTTCATATTTTGGAACTATATGTGTTGTACCTATTTGTATATAAAATAAAAACTTGTTTGCATAATCATACAAGTGCCTATTTACTAGGGTTTGGTGATGAGATGTAGTAGTACTGTACTTTGTAAGGTTTATATACAATTTACCCTTCTTACTATACTCTGCTATGCAGGTATTGTAAGAGTACAGGCAATCACCTGTTGACCATAGACTGCCTGTACTACTTCTAGCTTTCTCCCTTCTTTTGAAGGCTTTTACTACTTCTTCATTTCTCATTAGTGAATCCAATAAGTTGGTAAACTTCCATCCTTCAACCTTGATACTTCAGCTTCAAGAGGAACTATCCTACAAATGAACTTGCCTGCTTTTACCATACACTCATGAAGTTTATTTGCAGTCTCCTCAGCTATTTCATCAGGAGCTTCAATATTAAATTCATCATGTGCAGGAATGCAGAACTTTACTACACCAAATAAACCATTATCAACTACCCATTTGAATAGATTTACTGCTGCTATCTTAAATATAGCACTTCCTCTACTCTGAATAGGATAGTTAATAGATTGTCTCTCTGATGCAGATTTTCTTTTGAAGTAATGCCTTACCTCTTCTACAAGTGGGTCTGAAGGATTGGTTGCTTTGAGTCTTCTATACTTGTCCCAGAATTCTCTACTAAACTGTTTCTGTGTATTGTCAAGGTCTTCAAAGTCATAGATATAAGCTCTAAAACCTACTTCAGGACAAGTGTTGATGTACCCAAGCTGCATTACAACCTTCCTTTGATAAGACTGATATGCTGCAACACCTGGGAAACCCTTCTTATAGTTAGCCTCAATGGCTCTTGCTTCCTCTTCAGGAATATGGTCTCTACCAATAAGAGTATTAGCATCTCCACCATAAGCAAAGGTAAACTCAGGAGCCTTAGCTTTCTTCCTCAAGTCAGGTCTGAGCTTCTTAACTTCCTCTACAGGAATATCCCTCAGTTCATCTGGATAAACCATCTTTGCTACCAGAGAATGTAAGTCTCCACACCCATGTTTGAATAGGTCTATCATGGCTTTGTCCCTTGATATATTGGCAAGAATCACAGACTCTTCTCCACTATAGTCAGCACTAATCCACTTATTACCTTTCTCTGCAACAAAGCAAGCTCTGGTTTCTGCATCAGCAGGCAGGTTCTGAAGATTTACAAGAGGTATCTTCCTACCAGGAATAACCTCCTTATCATCTCCACCACCAGAACTATACCTGTGAGTATCTGTACCTATCTGATTGAAGGAGGTATGTATTCTCCCTGTCTTTGGATTCACCAAGTCTCTGAAGTTCTGACCATAGGTACTTGTCACCTTTTGAGCAGCCTTAAATCTTAAGTAAACAGCAGCAATAGGGTGTTTATCCTTCTGTCCTTCAATGATAGTAGCATCCACAGATTTCCTCATTTCTCCTTTAACCTTGTTTTTTGTCATAAGGTCAAAACCAAAGAATTCAAGGAGAGGAATAACCTGTTTAGGACTATTCCAGTTGACCTTACATCTAGGACCTGGGACAGTGAAACCAAATAGGTCAGGCTGAGCTATCTCAATGAAAGGAAACTCTCTACTGATATACTTCCAATCACCTACAGAACCCCAACTACTTGGACAGCTATCTTCATCAGGTTCATTGGTAGATGGTCTCCATTTACCTTTAGGTTCACCCTCATCAAAGTTGTACCAATCATCTATCCAGAAACTACTGAGGTCATTCCTATTCTTCTCATAGAGGTCTATGACAAACTTGTCAAGCTCCTCTTGTGCAACTTGTAGTTCTGCCTCATCCTTCTTCATCTTTGCAGTCCACAACTCATCACTGAGTTTAACTCCACAGAATTCAAAGTATGCGGTGGGGAGAATAGCCTTGTTCTCAAGCTCAAGAGCAAGTTTCTGACCTCTGGCATAGAGTATCTCTTGCTGCTTAATCATAATGTCCTCCAGATACCTGACATCATTAGCAGCATACTCTACAATCTCATCAGTTAGTTCCTTCTTCCATATAATCTGTCCTCTGACAGTCTTATCAAGTTCTACTCCAAGATAGTTCTCTCCTGCAGACTTGAGGCTTAAAGAGTGCATACCTGAAGGCCACCCTAACCATCTCATCTTCTCTGCAAGAAAACCATCATAGAGATTCTTCGGAATTATGCCATGATAGAAAAGGAATTTGACATCAAACTTCAAGTTCCATCCTATGAACAATCTGTCTGACTCAAGATATTCCTTATACTTTCTGACATCTACTGTAGTACAGTCAATGACAACTTGGAAATCCCTGTTACCAAGCTGAAGCAATAAGAGTTTTTTAAGAAATGGTGAAAAACCATCAGTCTCAGTATCAAGACCTACAATATTCAAAGGTTCGAGGAGCCTCAAGGACTCCTCGACACTTATAATCTTGTATGTCTCATTGTCAAATAACTGTAATTGTCCAGTAACAAGATATATCTGACTCATGATTCAAACTCTATAATACCTTTTCCATGGATAGTCTTAACTTTATGGCCTTCAATCTCACTTCCCACAGTTATGAAGGGACCTCCAGCTGGGTCAATGAAAGTGTACTCCTTTGGTTCAGTATCTGTAAAACCAACTCTATAGTTAAACTCTGTCTTGAGCTCATACTTTAGTGGTTCTCCCTCTACTTGAACTAATCTATTGTTAATGCCACCCCTTGATTTTAGTTTAATCTCATGTTTCATTCGCTTGGATATACTGCTAAAGCTTTGAAATCAATTACATAGTTGTTAGCTTTCAAGAAGTCAGTTCCAAGGAGTCCATGTATTTGAACTCCAGTACTTGCTTCTATATTCTTTGCTACAGCAGACAACTGACTTGAAACTGAAAGATTAACCTTGTACTCATTTCCAAGTATATCCTTCAGTGTGGTTCTACACATAGTTACACCAGTGTTTGTTGCACCAAGACCTGCTACCTCACCATCCTCATAAGTGCCAATCATTTCAGCACCAAGAGCCTCATAGTATTCAGCACATATATGAGAGATGTTACTACCAGAGTCCAGCAAAAAGTTAAATACATTACCATTGCTGGATAGAGCTATAATAGGAAGGTTTCCAGGGAGTTGTATTTCCATAGGAACAGAATCAACAGGCTCTACCTTTCTATTAAAGAGATTAATCACACTGGCTACAGCTGCCACTGCTGTCAGTGCTAATATCATATTCAATATTACCATGTTGTTCCGTTTTTTATTTTACTCCTGTTACATTCATCCCTCTGTTAGTATCACTGAGAGAGTCTACCTCCACAATCTCTACACCTGAGGAAATCAGCCACATAAGTTTCTGCCAGAATGTTGCCTTCTGAGACAACTGAATTCTAAACTGACAAATCCTATCTCCCTCATGAATTACTGTATCCCTTATAGCAAGTACTGGGCACTTCCACTCATCCTTGTTTCCACAATAAGGCTGGTCAATTACACCAATACTATTAGCTACAATTATACCAAACTTACTAGGAGTGCCACTCCTTGAAGCTACTACAGCCTCAAAACCACTAGGAAGTTTTATAGCAACACCAAGAGGAATTGCTGAATAGTCAAATGATACATCCCTGTGGTTTATCTCCATTCCAGCAAGTTTATGCCTCTTGAGGACACTTGCTTGAGGAGCAGTAAGGGATAATGTTTCTGAGGACCTCAGGTCAATCCAGTCTCCTTTCTTTGTTACTTCAGGGAGACTAATGTTCTTATTGAGTCTTTTTACTTTAATCTTAAGTTTCATACAAAACCTGTTATTTTTTTAGGCTGAGTTACTGTTGTGAGCAACTTTACAGCCTGATTATTTGTTGTTGATTTTTTATATTTGAATATTGGAATACAAAGAAAGGTGACCTCTGTGGTTTTCACAGCTAGGTCACCTTCTCTATACTCTTTTGTGAGCATTCTAATCATCTTTCCAGAATAAATGTGTAATATCTACCATCATATCCTTATTGCTGTGGTCTATATAATAGAACACCTGATTAGTAGTCCTCTTATTCAAAGGACCACACTCCTCTCTGTATGGGCCAAGTTTAATGAAGTCAAAGTTCTTGAGGTCAATGTCCTCTGATAACTCTTGTCTCCCACTATACCATCCAACCTTTATAGGGTTAGGAATAGGGTGCATTAACATCATCTCATCACCTGGGAATAGGGTTACACCCTTGTGTAGTGAAATCATCTGATTTATCTTACAGACTTCATCTACCTTTTCTATGTAAGACTCCTTTATTAGCTTGGCATAATGGTTTATAGATTTAGGGTCATTGTCTCCACCCATGAAACAGATAGCTGTAATACCTCTGTTTTCTTTGATGAGTCTTTCTATCCTACTATAAACCAATACCTTACCTATATCTTCTGCCAAGTAAGGACTATGACATCCTTTACAATGACATGGACAATTAGACAGGTTTATACAAAGAGTAATTTCATCAGGAACCTCTTGGAAGCACACTTGAGTGTCTGTATATTTTAGCATATTATATTAATTTCCAGTAATAACCCTTAAATACACCTTTTAGTTTTTCTCTTTTAATAGCTCTAGATAGAGAATGGAAATTACCATTAACTGATTTAGCTGCTTCCTTTAAGGTATTAAATCTTTCAAGAAATTTACCGTCTAGACTATACTTTTCAACAGGAGTATGGTGTGTAAGATAATCATGTTTATTAAAGCTTTGAAGATATTGCACTTGCTCTCTAGTTAATGTTTTCTTCTTAGCTTTCATAGATTTCGACCTTTTAGCGTTACTTTCTTTTGATTGCTTCATGCCTAAGGTTCCACTACCTCCTATTGTCAAGTTATAGCCATACAGTTTATTGTTAGATTTATATTCAGCTATATATTTTTGTTCAGCTCTATCTAGTTCTATTTTTAAGTCTTGACTAGTAACCCTATCAATGGTTTCAAGTACTTCATATGAGAATGAGTCAATACCATATTTCTCCACTGCCTCATGAAAGTAAGACCTCCATGAGTTCAAAGCTTTACTATGAGAATACTTTCTCTTGTACTCATTTATAGTTTGTCCTATGTATACTTTACCATTGACCTGGTTAGTATATTTATAGATTATTCCTTTCATACTACTTTTGTACTAATTCACTTTAGCATAATTCCTTTTTGCAGCTTCAATTTGTCTATCACTACCAAATGCCTTTATAGGTCTTAAGTAGCCTATCACCCTTGTATATTGAGTAATGTTATGGCTATGACACTTAGGACATTCAGTAATAGGATGCTTGGTAATATACCTACAATCCTCACATTTACTATTAGGAATATTAAATGTGAAGTAACTTGTACCCTCCTTTATAGCAAAGTCAATAAGTTTGAGGTACTGCTCTTTGCTTAAGTGGTCTTCAAGATTAATGTGAGCAGCAGAACCACCATCAGTATATTGATATGTTTGCTTACCATGAAGTATGAACTTATCAAGTACAGATGTATTGTCATGAGCATTATAGAAGTATGAGTTATAAAGATTCTCATCATCTGGAACCCAATAGCCATCTTCCTTATCCCACCTATAGTTCTTACCACCAAGTCCTTCAGCAGGTACTACCTCACTATTAAACAAGAATGGTCTGGTAAGGGTAATATTCTTCTTACCATAATGGTCTGTATAATGTATCTGCTTAGTACAGCTGTGCAATTTGTTCTGTTCCTTAATAGTACCAAGGACAAGTTGCAGGAACTCAATATACTCCTTATTATTAGACACTTCAAGACCCAGGAACCTTGCAGCCTCATTCAAGCCATTGATACCTATTGTGCTATACAGCTTACTTATGTAAATATATCCACCATTGCTTGCTGCAAACATACCTTTCTCTTCCATCTCATAGAGCATTGTTTTATATGCGATGTGATACTTATATACTCTTTCAAGAATATCAATCAAGCCCTTCTTTATATCATCGTAAGACAGCTCATGAGCATAACTATATTTCTTAGCACAATCCTGCACTATCCTGTTGATATTCAAGGTAATCACATTACATGAACCTGTCATACATATACTCTTTATGTTTCCATAAAGTATGGGTCATATCTTCCTACTAAATGTAGGTGTGCTATTTCAGTTTTCAAGAGCTTCATTTCTTACAACTCTGCTACGTATCAATAGTAGCCCTACTTCCCTGCTCATCACTTAGGGAATGACCTCCACACATATTAAATATTAGTATGTTTTTTATTATGAACTATTAAACTTACAGAAGTTTCAGATATATCTGGGAACCAGTTTTTAATAATTTCCATAACTTTATACCCTTCACTATACTTCTGTCTTATAAAAAGAACTTCATCATTTGTAATGATTCTTCTCTTTTTACATTTACTAGTTCTTTTAGGCACTGGAACATTTGTGTAAGTTTTACCTAACACTATTTT
>NFYZ01012510.1_pt1 | contig 76369 bp, 62 predicted proteins | sample 1092561 | NCBI WGS metagenome assembly NFYZ01 (sample SAMN03609887, study PRJNA323583) | gut metagenome | isolation source: feces | host: Rattus norvegicus | place: Malaysia | collected 2013 | reverse complement strand
CCCGACGAGATTCGGACTCGTGACCCTCTGATTGCCCCATATAGCAGATTCGAACTGCTGTCTTTCCACGTTTCGTTACAAAGTTCGCCTTTGATTATTAAATAATCCTACTATGCAGACCTCTCAACCACTGAGGTAATATGGAGTGTGATTTTTTACAGTTTACTCTGTTATAAAAGTCAGATGCTCTACCACTGAGCTACGGGTACATTAAGGTTTTATGATATTCTCAGATGAAAAACCTTAAAAAATCCCTGACATTATACGATAAGATGATAACCTTAAGTCATCGTCCCATTCCTTTTTACTTATGAATTACTTATCACGTGATTTGTTCATTCATTTTCATCCAGATTCAGCACCGCAATTTTTGAGCTTTAAACCCCACATTTACATTAGGGTAAGAGGCCTGGGTGGAAGTTACGATTCAGTAATAACTGACAATAATATCTATTAAAATCTATTTAACGTCTATAGAACTATTAAGATGGTCCCGCTGATGTGATTCGAACACACAATTCCTTAAAGGACAAAACATTTTAAGTGTCTCGGGTATACCAGTTCCCCCACAGCGGGTCATTACCTTTATTTTATATTTTTATATCGCCAAATAAAGCCTCCTGCACTTCTTCTTTTACCACATAAGCATTTGTCAATACTTTTTATGTTAAGAGTCTCTTGAGCATCTCGTATAGACGGCCATTCTTTGATAATTTCTCCATCTATATTTATTTGCAATATGATCTTACTATGAAAATCGTATTTTTCTTTGAAAGAATCGTATAACCCATATTCTTTCAATATATTTCTTGTCTTAGTTCTATTAATATTAAGGCATATACTTAATTGTTTGATACTATTACAATCTTTAGCAATTTCTTGCAACATATCGATAGTTAATTCTTTCTTACGTTCTTCGCTACGACGTTTAAGGTCATCATAATAACAATCAATGCAGCAATAAGTTCTTTTTTTATTCGAGAAGAATTCTTTACCACAATTTTTGCAATAATAAATCTTTGTTCGATGTTCATCATATGGCATTATTGTATCTTTATTATTTTTAGGAACACAATAACCTTTTGTTTTACTATGACAATCGGTACATAATATCTGTAAATTTTCTAACCTATTATCATAATGATCACCATTAATGTGATGTAATTCTAATGTTAACTTTTCACCGAATTTATTATATTTTTCACCGCACCTTTCACATCTATCTTCTTTAATGCCTTCTTTTATTAACCTTTCTTTTAAAGATGATGATTTAAAAGAGATATTCTCCTTTAAAATTTCATTTAATTTCACAACAGCGCATTTATCTTCATTTTTTGCCCCTTTATTCCATCTTTGACCAGTAAAATGCGAAATATCGATATTATATAATTCAATATATTTATATATTGTTTTATATGAACCACCGACTGGTGATAAACCTAATTTTCGTAACACTTCGGCAATAGAATATGAATTACGAACGATATTTTCAAGATTTTCTTTACTATATTTCTTCTTCATTATGGCTATTTTTGAAACCTTTATATATAAATAGTCATAATTTTTGAAAAATATCTACCAATTCCACCATTTCGCCATTAAACATCTGAGCCTCCTGTCGGCAACGATCCAACAACCTCATGTTTACAAAACATGTGCTCTGCCAATTGAGCTAAGGAGGCAAAAATAACTGAGAATTAATATCGTGAGTCTTATTCAAGAAATTTGGACTTTCTTTTCTATTCCACAGTAAAAATTTTAATTATTCGAAGTAACTCACAAACCGCTACAGTTAAATTTTGAGCGGGATAAGGGAATCGAACCCTCATATCCTGCTTGGAAGGCAGGCATACTAACCATTGTACTAATCCCGCAGTTTTAATATTCAGAGGCGATTATTGGAATCGAACCAATGTATTCGGTTTTGCAGACCGACGGCTAAACCACTCACCCAAATCGCCAATATTCGATATAAGTTCTATAACTTATATTTTCTTTTCCATTTTCGAACGGAAGCTTCAGTTACATTGTATTTTTCGGCAATTTCATCTTTTGTCATTCCGCTATTTATTAAACGAGCCAAATCATCCGACGATGGCATTCTCCTTCCTTGGTATTTATTATAACAGTCACGACAACAGCATATCTTTTGCCTTTTTTTAAGTATATTTCCACATACAATACAATACTTAATTTCTTTTTCTTCATAAGTTTTTGACTTATTTTCTTTTTTAAAGAATTTTATAGCAGCTTCATATCCATACACTTTAACAAAAGCATCAAATTTTTCTTTACGAGTAGGTTTTAATTTTTTTGCCCGATTTTTACCAGCATAATTCTCAGTTAAAGAATGACAATTAGGACATAATATCTGTAAATTTTCAAGGCGATTGTCATCACGTACTCCGTTAATATGATGTAATTGTAATGGAATTGGTTTACCATACCATTCAGTTAAACCACAACATTCACATTTTTGTTCCTTCAAACCACTACAGAATAATTTCATTTTCAGATAGACGGTGTTATCATATGTAGAATGTTCTACTAATATCTCTTCAAGTGGTCTTTCTTTACCATTAAGTCTATGGGCTATTTTACCAGTATTCCACGCTTGTCCTGTAAAATGTGAAACATCGATATTATATTCTTCTATAGCTTTATGTATTCGTCTATAGTTAGCACCAAAACACCCTATACCTAATTCACGACACATTCCAGCAATACTAAAAGATTTATTCGCAGCATCAATGTATTCTTGTTTCGTCCGTTCATTCTTTTTCATTATTTGGTATAGACTTAATATCTTATTTTTAAATATTTGTATAAACAAAATATACCATATGATGCGCATTTGATAGGTGAGGTTTACCACTTAAGCGTCCCCTACTAATGTTTCCTGTTCTCGGGGTCTAACCATCTATCACATATAGTATATATCTCTTACTTGCATACAGAGAAGGAATCGAACCCTCAACGACTGGTTTTGGAGACCAGTGCTCTGCCAATTGAGTTATCTGTACATAAATGTCATCGGTACGAGAATCGAACTCGTATTTTTAGCGTGGCTCACATTGTAAGAATCGAACTTACTTATTAACCAATATTAAAATGTGAGTTTGTGTTTATTCAGTTCACTCTGATAAAAAAGCTAACGTCCTAACCATTAGACGAACCGACGATAATAAGAATGAAGATTTAATAAATTCAGTTTCAAAGTATTTTTATTTTCTGGTAAAATTTCGAAGTAACTGAATTTCCACTATCACTCTGTTTTGAGCAGGAATGTTGAATCGAACAACTCCCTCGCCTTGGAAAGGCGATGTGCTACCATTACACCAAATTCGCATAAATTATAGTTGTCCCAGGCGGATTCGAACCACCACAAACAGAACCAAAATCTGTTGTGCTACCATTACACCATAGGACAATTTATCTGGCAGTGTATATCGGACTCGAACCGACGACTTCTACCGTGACAAGGTAGCGCTCTAACCAACTGAACTAATACACTAAAAGTACTGCGTAGCGGATTCGAACCGCTGAATACCAGCTTGAAAAACTGTCGCCTTAGACCGCTGGGCTACGGGGCAATTATTCGTGGAACAGGTTGGATTCGAACCAACGACCATCAGATCTTCAATCTGACACTCTACCAACTGAGTTACTGTTCCAATTAGACAGAGAAAATTAACAAGGTGTTATAATTGTTTTTGACAATTCCCTAAATTGTTGTGTTAACCATTTCACCAATCGACCATTACGGTCAATAAAGGATTCGAACCTTTATAAAACGAAGTAACCTTATTATCACTACTGTCCATATATTTTAAAAAAATAATAGGAGAAATTCTGAAAGAGTTGTGAAATCTTATGATTTCGGTTGGAATCGAACCAACGACATTCTGCTTGATCGGCGGACACTCTACCATCTGAGTTACGAAGTAACTCTTTCAACACTACCTATTTTTTGCGGGGATGGAGGGAATCGAACCCTCGCCTAAAGATTAACAGTCTCTTGCTCGACCTTCGAGCTACATCCCCGAATAATTTACTTTTTCATCTTACAGAAATTAATTAAGGAATTCTGTTAAGGACAACTAACCCTTATATATTTACTGAACTAAGTTTTCATCAGTATAAAACTGTTTACTCACTGTGGTTTTTCACCGATCCTCTCCTATACTAATTCTGTTTAATCTAATATAGTGTTTTGTTTCCCAATATGTCAAAGAGCTATTTTGTAGATAACTTTTATTATCGTTTTATGTTTCAGATATCGAGATTGTCTCTCTTTCTGATTGACGATGCAAAGGTACTACTTTATTTTCAATTCTCCAAACTTTTTTCGTTAAATTTTGTTTAACTATCGAAGTTTTTTAAATTTACTAATAATTTGTATAGATGACCGGACTCGAACCGACGACAACTGCATCCCAAATGCAGAATTCTACCAACTGAACTACATCTATATCTTTATTGTCAAAGAACGCTTATCTTTTTCTGATTGACGATGCAAAGGTACTACTTATTTTTGAAACTACCAAATATTTTGGCAAGAATTTTATTCGTTTTAATTCTTTTTTGTGATTAAGCATATATCATAGTCTTTTCCATAACCTTCAGAGCAGCTTTTTACATCTTTTACTTCCCATTCTTTACTATAGTCTAATTTTGGGAAGAATGTATCGGCATCATTTACTCTCTGCTTTATCCTTGTCAGATATATGGTGTCAGAATAGTCTTTTTCCAATGTCTCTTTGTATAATGAGCCTCCACCTATTATAAAGATATCCTTATCCTTATAATTCTGTTCAGCAAACAATATTGCATCTTCCAATGATGTCCTCCAATGGATATTCTCAGAATCGACACTTTTCGTTCTTGACAATACTATGTTTTCTCTATTAGGTAATGCTCTACCAATGCTTTCATATGTCTTTTTTCCCATTATCACGACACTACCGCTTGTCGTATCTTTGAAATGTTTCATATCTCCTTTCAGGGTGAATAATAATTTTCCATTCTTACCAATTGCATCATTCTCTGTTACTGCGACGATTATCTTTACCTTTTTCAGACTCATGTTACCTTTTTTACATTAATATTATATATAATAAAAAAACTGTGATTTTGCCTTTATGGTATCATCACAGTTGGGAATATATATTGAGTTTTACGAAAAAATGAATATGTTCTTTGCACTCTTAACTATCTCCTATACTGTATCCGATACATTTATTATCTGACAATGGATAATTGCCACTACATGTCTGTTCATCTACGTTAAATGTAAATGACCAACCTTGCGGATTATATGATGTAAATTGTAAATCTCCCATTGTCTAATTAATTGTTACCTATTATAAATATAACCAAGTTTTGAAAAATATCAAATATTATGAGAAAATATATTAAAAATCGCTAAATTGAATAGAAATAATTCAGAAATTGCTCCAAATCCTTAGTCGAAAACGTATAATAACCACCGTTTTTCGATTTTCCTATTGATTTTACATAATCAGCAAATAAATTCGTCTTTAATGCATCATCTACCTGCTGATACAGTAATTTCATTTCTTTTCTATTTTGTAGCATTCCATTCCTTATTATGTAAAAACCACTATATACTGCCGTCTTTGCTGGTAGTTCTCTAAGTATTACATCATTTTTATCTCTGATGAGATTGTTGCAAGAAACTCTATATTTGTTTACATCTTTAATTGCTTGTGTTCTTCCATACAAATACCAATTTTCTTGAGTCATATCTATATCCAATCGTTCAGCACGACGTTCTAATAGACTCCTAACATATAGGCATAAATTATCATATGATAAGGGCTTTCCACTATCATCATATGGATAAATAATGTATTTAAATTCACCTTTAGATGCCTTTACACAATCAATAATTTCATTGCAATACAACTCGGCATAGATATCCACATTGGCATCTTTGTCATCGGGATTGATTACAAATAATTTATCTTTTAAGGTCGCAAGCCCATTTTTCACGATGAAACTTTTATTATAATCCTTTATTTCGTAGTTTACGATATCACGTATTACATCATTTTTCAGATTAGTCAATATTCTTTCATTCACATATAAATCATCCTTACTTACAAAGTCGCAAGCACTATCATTATTCACAATATTATTAAAATTACCGTGATATACTTTTATGACATCATTCTCGGTCGAATATTTAGACAATATTGTTATACACGTAAATGTGGTGGCATCATCGAACAACTTATCAGTATCGAAATTATAAATTTGCTGCAAACTATTATGATCGTATAGATGACTACGTAACCAATAGCCGGCTTTACTAGTTAACCAAGAATTAGGTGTTATATAGCCCAATATTCCGTTACTATTAAGCATCTGAATCCCCTTTTCGAAAAAACCGATATATAAATCAGTCATTCCGTCAGAACAAAAGAAAAATTCAGTCTTCAGCAAATCATAGTTCTCTTTTGACATATGATGCACATTACAATATGGTGGATTACCTACGACATAATCCATGCAATCATCGAAATCAGTTGTCGTCAATGCGTTGGAATTTCTAATATCCCAGTTAACATCCTTTATATTATGTTCTGTCGCTATTTTATTCAAACGGTTAATTGTTTCGTTATATGCATACTCATCAATTTCTATTCCATGAACATAGGTCTCTAAATATTCCTTATCAACATTAGATATAAATTGAAATATCCTTTTTACTATTTCAACAAGGAAATTTCCATTGCCACAACTGTTATCAATAATATGTTTTCCATCAATACCGTACCTATTATTAAAGCCTACATTATCCAGTATAAAATTAACGACTTTAGACGGTGTATATATTTGTTCATTGTGCATATTATTAAAAGAATTTTTTAATTAATTCATCGTATTTTTCTATTATGTTAAAATCAAACGGTTTTCCTATAATAGTATCGGGTTTTATATTATCTTTCGTTCTTACAGCAAAATTTAAATTCGGGTCTATTTCAAATTTGATATCATTCGGTATTTTATCCAACGAAACTTGAAACAATGTATATATGTGTTTATTTAGTTTATTCTTTATCTTACAATCTTTTTGATACACTTGATCGACAATATGCACTATAGATGCATCTTGTGTAAAAAAGAATACTTCATCACCATATGTGAATATCTCATTTTTACTTTTAGGTATGAAACCTTGACGTAATATTTTTTCTTTATTATAAAAAGGAGTTACATGAATTAAGAATTTCATCTTTGTCTTCAACTCGGATGTCAATGAATCACTAAACTTTTGTGTATACATTTGATAAATTATATTATGAATATTCTCCTTGTTTTCGTTTGCCAATTCGTAACCACACAGATTCATAGCTCGTGCCATTTGTTTTTTCTTTTCAACCGAATTTTCATACATAACCATTATCTTATGTATGTCGCCTTTGTTAATGACATTTATCTGGTTATCTCTTAAACCGAACAATCTTCTTATATATCCGACTGTATTATTAATCGGATAAGTCTTGATTAATCCCTCGGTAATTGGCTTCCCCCCTTCAAGGTATTTTACCGCAAGAGGATTATCTGTTTCAAATATTTCAAAAAATCTATCTCTCATTGTTATTATTTCTAAAGAAGAAATAGCCCAGTGAATTGTCATTCCAGACTAATCCATTGGACTGTTTCTATTTTATTATTTATCCTAAATCTCGATAGATTCGATCTCTTTTATCATTGCATCCCAGCCCTTACATTGTGAAGTAATTACATCGAAAATCTTATCAGACCATCCAGCAATGTTCAAAATACGCTGACTCTTATCAAATACACTGGTACTACCGCTCTGTCTAAGGTTAACCACGATGAAATTAGCGTTAGGATTAATCTTACGGAATTCCTTGAATAATTCGTGGAAATGTTTACCTCTATCTGAACTATTATTACCATACCAAGCAGTAAATTCACTATAACCGCCATAATAGCCTTTAGTGTGAGTACTACCAATCTGGCAATCAGAAAATACAATGACATTGTCTATCTTTTTCTTTTCTTTCACCACTTGTCTGATGAAATCATAGATACCCGTTTCTGTTGCTCCACCGCATTCTCCACCTTTCTCGAATGTCCATTTCGTATAGTCAAGGAGTCTCATATCCCTCTTTACAGGAACATTTATCAACTTATCTCCGAAAAGACCTAAGTATACATTATCTTGACGATACATTACCATAGAAGCAAACAAATGGGCTATCATCGAAGTACTTGTCTTAGAAAATGCTGACACTCTCGAACTTCCACCGGCATCGCCTCTCATACTTCCGCTGTCATCAACCAATATGGCGACATTGCCCTCCAACTTTGGGATATTCAGACAAGAAATCTCAAGTGCCTTCTCAATAGCATTGAGAACAATCTCCTTATTTCGTCTAAATTCATTTTCAGAACATAGACTTGATGACTTTTCGTCTTCAAATTGAATTGATGACTTAGTTGATGAAATCTCGGTGTAATAACTCAACTTTTCGATTTCAGAATATGCAGTCGCAAATCTGAAAGGAAGAAGACGGCTATTCATAATCTTATCCTTAATAGTCAACTGTTCACAAGCTTCAGTGACTTTATCTGGGGCATAAAGCAAAATATTACGAAGGTTTCTAAGCAAATTCATTACCGGCATACCCTTAACATTGTCAATAACCGCCATGATAGCTTCTTTTTTTGCTTCAACCTTATCCTTTTCTGTCATATCCTTTGTCTTCTGACCAGCCTTCGTCATTTCCTTTTCAAGGATTTTCGAACTATAAAGGTCTGCCAATGACTTACCCTCGATTAATCTCTTATATGCCTCAGCATTTTTCTGTGTTGCCTTCGGATGGAATAAACGTACAAGATCGACGAGACTAAAGCTACGAGTTTTCATCTTATATTTGTCGATTCGATACGCATCGAGACCTTCCAACGCCTCTTTGAAACCCTTCTTCATTGAATTAGGGATTTTCTTGACATCATTGTCTGACATTCCGTTAAGTTTGGCATAGGCAGAAAGAATTTCGGTCATATCATCCGGACGAACGATGATTTTACTATAAAAGCGTTTTGCCCAATCCTTATTTTGCAAATTTCTTGCAATGTATGCTGACACCAAATGTGTCACTGAACGCAGATTACCGTTATTACGGGCATAGATTGCCAACTTTGCACCAAACAAAGGATCTACCTTGTCAAGAAGACTTGTAATACGGTCTACTATCTCATTTTGCTTCTCATAATAAGAATCTTCAAGGAATGTTGTCATTACCGTGCTTACCAATTCCTCTTTCTCCTTGAGCTTAAATGCCTTCTCACCCATAAAGTTTGTCTCTGTAGGTTCTACTGCAACTTTCTTTGTACTAAAACGTGCCATATTTCACTATTTAATTTAAATATTAAAAGAATTTTTCTTAACTCGATGCAAAGGTACTACTTATTTTTGAAACTACCAAATAATTTTCAAACTTTTTTCATAAAATCTTTCATTTTTAACTTTCTTTTAAATTTCAGCAGTATTTTTTATAAAATGAAACCTTTGACTTCAACTTTTTAGTGTTTCTTTTCAAAGGCTTTCAGGGAAAATATATATTGAGTTTAAAACGGATTGTCTATGCTATCATCCTAAGTTTTGTTTTATTTCTCTTATATAGTTTCTAATTTTAATGAAATACATTGAAAATTAGTTTTTAATCGTAATGATTAATGGATGAACTACAACATCCTCTTATATAATGTTTTCCTAACTGATTCTTTTATCAACTTTCTGAATTCAGATTCAGTCAACCTTAATGTTCTTTGCTTAGTTTCATTCAAATTATGTAGTTGCCCCTTAGTATCAATCATAAAGGCTCTACCATTTAGTTCAACTCTGGCAAAACCATTATCGAAATCGTCACACCAGGCAAACCATTCATCACCTTTCCACAATAATTCTCCACGAGTGTTGATGAAATTCCATTTTCTACCATTTCGTGTAACTTTGGCAAAACCATTATCGAAATCGTCACACCAGGCAAACCATTCATTACATAATAATTCTCCACGAGTGTTGATGAAATTCCATTTTCTACCATTTCGTGTAACTTTGGCAAAACCATTATCGAAATCGTCACACCAGGCAAACCATTCATTACATAATAATTCTCCACGAGTGTTGATGAAATTCCATTTTCTATTTAGTTTAACTTGGGCAAAACCTTCGCAGAAGTCACCCCAACCATCAAACCACTTGTCACCTTTCCACAATAATTCTCCGTGAGTGTTGATGAAATTACTTTTACCAGTTAGTTTAACTGCGGCAAAACCTTCACAGAAGTCACCGCAATAATCAAATACATCATTAGGATCTTCTCCATTTGCAAGCCGCCTCATACAATTATCAAGCAAATCCTTCCATTTGTTATTTGGCTTGAACGTCTGGTAAAAGTTCATTCCAATAACTTCACTAATCTGTTTTGGATCCATTATTGAGTCATTACCACCATTATCATGATTCCATCTGCAGGTACATGTATTCAACCTGCCATTTCCATCAACTGATACCGCAATCATTGATAACCCATAATTATCCAATGGGCAATTCTCACCTTTGACTGCTTTTTCATTTTCAAAACCATTCCTTAAACAAAAATAAAATTGCCCAATGCCATCATTTGTATATGAATCAAACATATTTCCATCATGTGTAACACACCATGAAGTGTATTGTCCATATTGTTGCGCTTGTTCAAAAGAATCAATTCTGACAATATTATATTGACTTTTTCCTTCAAAGTTCATTGAATTGATATCACTTTTATTTTTCTCAAAATCATCTGAAACTGCTTTGGCAAATCTTTGAATTAAATCTTGAGCAGACATACCATTGAGGTTTCTGTCATATTCATTAATGTGAGCGTCTGAAGAAACATATTCAAGAGTTGTATTCAATTGACTAATTGTCATTTGATCTGTAATCTGTCTATCAAGGAACATTCTTGTTACACCAAGAATGAACTTTGCGGCATTAGGATTACGAAGAATTGGCAAATCATTTCTCAGTGTTATTCTCACGAATTCATCAGCCTCTTCTCTTGAACATCCTGTACGTTGCATATACAGTTTCTTTGCCGCATCAATTGATTTGGATTCTTGGGATTCAGTCAAGATATTGCGTAGATGTTTGTGTATTGTTTCGGAAATAATTTGATTAATCCTTGTATATGATTTCTCATAAGGTTTATTCTTCATAGTATCATTATAGTAATTACCTTCTATCATCTTATGCATTGTTTTTTCTTTATTTTTTGTATTCTAAAAATTATTAAAAATAATATAAATTTCTTTTTTATAAATAGTTAACTTTCATCAAAAAAGCGTTTTTCTGCACAATAATTAAACCACATTTCAAGTTCTTTTGAAGAAAACGTATAATAACCACCATTTTTATATTTACCAACAGCCTTAATATATTCAACAAAATTGTCTGCCAAATAATAACGGATTACTTGCAAAACTTTATTTCCTATAACCTTATTATATATTGGTATGTAATAACCACTATAAATGCCGTAGTGTATGACTGTATCAAAAAGAAAATAAATTTTTATGTCCTCTTCATTTCGTATAAGATTATTAATAGATACTTTATTATATTTAACATCATTTAATGCTTGTGTCCTGCCATATAAGTACCAAGTAGGATTTTCAATGTCAACCTCCATTTCTATGGCTTTGTTTCTCATAAAATCAACCAAATCATTATCAATGTCCAACAAACTCAAAGGTTTTCCATTTTCATCATACGGATAAAAGAAATAATGCATTTCACCATTTGATGCTTTAATTACTGATAATACATTCTTATTGTTTTTATATTCTTTATTATCCTTAATAAAATCATCAATAATAAATAATTTATCATTAAGTGTAGCAAAACCATTCTTAACTCTTATTCTATTTAAATTTTTCTTTGTCTTAATATTTATTTCATCTATTTCCTTAAGTATATTAAGTGTTTCTTTATCTGTAAGATATATATTTCCATTAATCATATATTCTTCAAGATTTTCAATTGTCTGTATAAACTTTAAATCCGTATCAGATGTATTTCTATAACAGACAAACATATTGTTTGTTTTCGGCGTCTTGGATAATAGTGTTATACAAGTATATGTGTTAATCCCTGCAAAAACCTTATAATGCCCATATTGATATATTTCAAGCAATGTCTTGCTTTCCTTAAGATAATTTCTGAAATTGGTTCCTGCCGTACTTGTAAGCCAACTATTTGGTGTAATATATGCTAATTTTCCATTTTCATTTAACATGTTTATCCCTACCAAAAGTTTTACTTCCAACTTTTACTGTATTCTTTTCAGTATCAAAGACGATTTTCATAATTTTTCTTTTTTTTTTTGTTATTGTTTGTGTTTCATAATTTCCATTGAAATTTCTTCAATATAGCCGTGATGGAAGCCAAGTTCACCGAGCCAATTATATCTTTGATTTATCGTCAAGAAGTTAAACGCTGCTTCGTAACTATGAAAACTCCTAATGAAGCAATCATATTTGTCATATACTTTGAATTTTGCCATAAAATAATGTTTTTAGATAATATTTATAAAAGAATATCTATATATGTTAATATTATGAATTTTAAAACTATCTGTGACAGTATATTTAAGCTTTATCTATACGCTGATAACTGTAAAATGATACATTATTCTACCGATAGTAATCACGAACACGAACTTGCTGATAAGGTTAGGGATAGTATTACCGACTTCACTGATAATCTTGCCGAAAGTACATTCGGATATTACGGTAAACCGAAATATAACGATTTAACAGTGGAACAATCTATATCGATGACCAACGACTTGGGCAAACTATGTCAGAATACCGTAGATATTGCCGAGGCAATTCGTTCAGATTTCAATAAGAATGAAAAACTCAGTGGTATTGTATCACTAATTGACGACTTTAAAAAAGAAATGTCGAAGAATGTCTTTCTCGCAACATTTGATAAAGTTTCAAACTATCAGATGAAAAAATAAAATAATATAAAATATAATAAGATGGGATGTAATTGCGGTAAAAAAAAATTGCAAAGCCAACCAAAGAAGATAATAAAGAGTCCAAATTCACAAAGCTCATCAACAAGTGGCTCGGTTGGTAAAAGAATTATTAGAAGGGCAATGAGATAATATTATAATTCTTGAAGAGAAGATCAAATTATTTTTGACCTTCTCTTTTCTTTTTATTATATTCTATTGCTTCCTTAGATACTCTTTCTAATTCTTTTTTAATTAATTCTGTCATTTCAGACGAAAACGTTTCACCTTTTTTTAATGACGCAAATATATCATTTACTTGCTTTCTTACATTCTGCCCCATTTCATGTCACTATTTAATTGATAATTTTATCAACAAAGCCTTTTTCAAGTGCCTGTGATGCTGTCAAAATCGTGTCACGATCACACATCTTTTCCATTTCCTCATAGGTAACTTTACCATATGTATTGTCCGTTAACATCTGCGTAAGTTCAGTCTTCAAGATTTCAATTTCCTTTGCATGAATTTGAATATCACTACATTGTGTTCCTGCACTTATACCAGACATAGGTTGATGGACAAGAAATCTCGAATGAGGTAAAATAAACCTCTTTCCTCTCGTTCCACTACTTGCAATTACTGTCGCCATTGAAGCGACCATTCCCATACATATTGTAGATACATCACATTTTATAAAATGCATCGTATCGAGTATTTTATACCCGTCATATATACTTCCTCCCGGACTCGACGTGAGTATTGTAATATCTCCATCCCCTTGATTTTCAAGCCATAACAGTTGTGCCGATATAATATTAGATACATCCGAATTAATTTCACTACCTAAGAATAGGGTTCTATCAGCCATAAGTCTTGAAAAAATCGATAAACTTGTAATCGGGTTATTTCTTTCCTCAATTATATATGGTTCTATATAATGGTCATAACTATTCAGTAGTATACTACTTATTCCCTTACTATTTGCAAATTTTGTAAAATCACTTTTCTGCATTTTCCAATCTTTCTTTACTGATTTCAAAATAATTCTGTTTTATTTCTATACCGATGAAATTCCTGTTATTTTTGACACAGGCAACACCGGTGCTTCCACTGCCCATACAGAAATCCAAGACTATGCCACCTTCAGGACAATATGATTTGACTAAAAATTCCATCAAGGCGACTGGCTTTTGTGTCGGGTGTAATTGGTCTTGTCTTCTCCATTTTTGTTGAAAATCCAATATTGTTGACGGATGTCTTGTTCCTTTATTGTCGGTTTGTACACCTTGAATGCCATACCCCAAATTATTTTTCTTATTAGGCGTGTACTTACGCTTATAAGGTTTACCTTCGGTCATTTGTGGGCAATAATACGATGCAGGTTTACCGAATACCAATATACTTTCGTGTTTTTTCAATGGCATATATTTTGCCGTCAATGGTGAACCACATTTAGATTTTTTCCATATTAGTTCATAACGAAATCTTTTTTCATTCGATAATGCCAATTTGTAGGCAAACATCCCAGTCCCGAATAAGACGATATTACCTTTTGGCTTGACCAACTTATTCAGACATTCCCACATTTCATTAAAAGGAATGACATTGTCCCAATGAAGTGTCGTCTTACCGTATGGTGGATCACAGATAACAGCGTCAACTTTAATCCCGTCAGATATCAGTTGACGCATTATCTTTATGCAATCATCATTATATAATATGTAATGTTTATCTTCAAACATTATCAATTCTTATTTTTATTTTTCTTATTTTCCCTTTCGAGTAATTTTCTTTCCTTTTCCTCATCGGCAATCTGCTCAATCGCCAACACACCACTCTCGGCGGCACTTAACAGCTTATCTCCGAATTTTTGTAGACCCCACGTTGTCACCGTAATACGGGGTGCTCCAATCGATACCTTACCATTATCAGGGTTAAACACGATATTATTAATCGCATCTCTCATAAGAGTATCTTTCATATCATCGTCAAGACGATCGAATGCCTCCTCGTACACGATAATGAATACTGTTGACTCATCTTTCGCCAATTCTCCTTCAATCGGTCCTGCCTTTTTGATTTTGATAACCTCTTTACTCTTCTTTACTGCGTAAGTCTTTACATTAATGTAATTGTCTAGACCTGTCTCAGAAATAATTCCATCAATCAAATCTACTGTGTCTTCTGAAAGTTTACCTAATTTTGCCATTTTAAAAATTAATTTAAATTAAAAAAATATCCCTATGACAATATTGTCACAATGGTTTATTACTATTTTCGTTGCAAAGATAATACTTATTTTTCTAATAAAAGCATTAAGTAGCAACATATTTATAGAAAATAGGATTTTTTAACAGTATGTTAGGGCTTAAAGGATTAATTAAACAAGACGAAGAGAGAAAACGCAAGAAAGCAGAGCGTGAAAAACGCAAAAAAGAGAAAGAAGAAGCAAAGGAGGCTGAAAAGCGTGCAAAAAGGAAGAAAAAACTACGTCATCAACAGAATCAAAGATATTACGCTAAGATAAAAAAGAAAATGGAAAAAGAGCGTAAGGAAAAAGGTGACGAATGGGGCTATTGTATGGTATTATTGGTTAAAAACCATAAAAGAGTAAAGAGACTAGGCGCCTCATGGTGGAAAACCGACGCATTTAGAATATACAATGATGCTTTGGAGAAGAATCACGAAGAAGTGAAATTCCCCGTTAAATTTAGGACTTCATGCGAGAGTTCTGTGAGAAAAAACAATCGTATCGATACCAAATGGGAAGTAATCATCGTACAAAGATTGAACGACGAAGAAGACAGCAATATCACACAATTCAGAAATGACGAAGGTAAGTTCGTAAATGTTGAAATCGTAGATAAGCAATTATATAAGGTAATAGCAAGGGAAGAATGGTTTGTTGAAGAGCATTTTTATGTCTACGGTTATCATCCAAAGAAAGACAGAAAGACATATCAATTTATATTAAATAATCTCATATTGGATAAACTTGAAACTATCAACGATATCCTTCAAATTACAACTGTCAGGAATAAATTGATGATTAGTCATAGTGAAGACTTTGATTTCGTGATATGTAAAAATGCTGAAGAAGCCGAAAGATTATATTCAGCATTACAAACAGACGAAGCACTCAAGAAAAACGAGAGGGTAATATTTTTTGGCAGTGTTACTAACCTAAATTCAGTTAATAAAGTATATGATAGAATAGAAGAAAAGACAGGATGGGACAGGACTTTGATCAAAAAGACATCCGTGTTATAAAATATAATAAAGGTGGAACTTTTTTACAATCCCACCTTTTCTCTTATACTAAATTTTACATTAGATATTGAAGCATCTATATCTTTACTATGAACAAATCCGTCATCGTTATTATCGTGTGTCAATCGATAGAACTCCTTATCTATCCCATACGCTGTCGTAGGCGAGACGTTAACCACGATAGTAATATCATTTCTTACATCTTTAGGTAACTTTTCCTCAAGAATTGATTCATTTATAATATCGGCTAACTTATATATATGTCTAAGCTCCATCGTATTCACCTCCGAACAATATATATTTTATTTTATCAAAAAAAGCTTTAAACCTCAATCTAAAAGGTTTCTTATAAGGTGTAGGTCTTGAAAAATACTGTACATTGTTTCGTAAATCTTCACCTACCCCGTTTTTTACCCTTTCAACAAGAATATTCTTCTCATTCTCCAATTCAGCATCCGCTATCATGGCATCCTGTTTATTGTTCAACACTTCTTTCCTAATACTATCATAATAGTTAGACATTTTTACTGATCCTCATACGTTTTAGAATTATTTTCAAGATATTCGTCTAATACGTGTAACAACCATACAGTTCCACAAGTTAAAAAGGAATCCATAGGTATTATGAGCCACCATAGACCACTTCCTGCCAATATCATATTAAACGGCGTTATCTTTATAGGAATCCATAAATAATTTATTATTGAAAATAAACCACCTATCCACGTGGAGAGGCAAAAATGACATTGGAATAATTCTCCTAATTTAGGATGGATTGCATTCATTGTCTTTCTGAAATATTCGATTATGTCAAAAGGACCGTTGAAATATATCAACATCGTCGTAATACCATAACTGAATAAAATATATGATAATAATGTCACTAATTCCATCATTGATTCTTCAATTGCTCCAAATAATCTACTTTATTTTCTTCATCGTCTGACATATCTTCGCCAGTATACTCTTGATAGCCTATTCCGTCATCACCGATATATTCCTCGTCATCTCTATTATCTATTTTTGGTTCGGATTCGGTTTCTTTTCTATCATTTACAATAGCTGTTTCAGATTCAATAGGATTATCTTTTATATCGTCATCACTATTTTTAGCAACACACTGCTTTACATTCTTACGTACATATTTTCTTTTAGGTTTCTTCTTTTCATCGAAGACGAATGTAATGGTTCTTAATTTTTCGAGGCTTTCATTTGCGAATATCTCCTGTAATTCATCTACCTTTGCTTTGTATAACGTAACTTTACGCTGCAAATCGATATTATAATCGATGGTTTCCTTTATCGACATAAATACCTCGTCGAATGACACTTCATTGATTGCCGCCGCATAATATGTTATATCTTTCTCTTGACCGAAATCTATCTTGTTATTTTCAGGCGGTATAATTTTCCATCCCTCATTATATATTAATGTGATTAAAAAATTACCGTCTTCTACTCGGCAACCTACATGGTATGCCTGCAATTTCATCAATATATCTTGTAAATTCATTTATATTCCACAAATTATTGTCATTATTATATACGACATAGCTGACCAAACGAGCCATGTCCTTTTTTCATTTATCTCATATTTTTCTAATTTAATATAACACTTTATTAATGTAACTACTTCCCTTAACATGACAAGGATTGCGATTATTAATATGAATACCATCAGTTTTGTTAAAAATATCATATTTCTCAATATATCTTCACATTAATATATGAAAAAATGGTAATGAAATCAATCATTACCATTAATTTTTATCATATTGATATTATCATCTATTTCCTTAATAGATTGTATGTTACACCAAAACCTATATAAGGATTTATCTGTCCTTGCGTATTTACTCCTACACCGATCTGAGGTCCTACGGAGAAACGATTATACCATTTATTATATCTATCCTTTGAATGATACATCGTTGTTCCTTCTATCGATACATTCGGACTATGAATTACGGTTGTTTCATTCTGATCATTATCATTTCTGTTTATAATAGTAAATTTATCATTAATTGCGAAATTCATACTGTACCAATCGACATCTTTAGCTTTGACTTTTAATTCGTAACTAACGGTATCATTATCCGACATGAAATCATAGACCGAATCCTTCAACACTGATTGTTTGACGGACTTGGATAAATATACAGTGTCGGTCTTATATCGATATTTATATCTTATTTCTATTGCGCTTTCCACATTTTTTAATTTTTTTATGGAATCGTACAAGGCTTTATTTTCTTTCTTAAGTTTACTTATGTTTTGACTTTCATAAATCTTGACATAAGTATTATTCTTTTCATACTCGGCATTTTTTGTAAATGCTTCATTCTGACGAATAAAACCTATCAGCAGTACTATCGATAACCCTATTATCAATATCCACTGTATGACATCTATTAATTTCTGTTTAGACATTATCTATCATTTTATTTAATTATTGCTTTATCTAGCAACCTAGATAACTTTTGTACCGATGATGTAGTCTGCGCAGTAATCTTTCTGATGTCAGTTGGCTTCTTGCCGTTGCAAAAGGTAAACCCGAAATATCCTAACTCATTTGTTTCAGTTTCAATTGTTGCTATTACCATATAACTTGCCCTATTAGTCTGCATTCTAATAGCCATTTTATTGTCTATCTTCTTAAATTCCTCGACGGTACCCATCCAATAGGTATTATCGTGTAGATACATCGGGAAATTAAATCTTGACAACGACAAATTCTGATAATCCTCATCAATGTTTTCAATACTATCACGATTAACTTCATATGTCATTGTACAATGTATAAAAGGAAGACCTGCGGTATTACTTGAACCATTATGTAATTCCAAAATAAATGCCCTGTCAGCCCCAGTATTTTGCAACACACTCATTAATATGTTATCGACTAATGGCTTTATTTCCTTTCTTACGTTCATCTGTTCTACATGCTCGGCGATAGATTGTTCGTTCTGTTTCTCAGTCGCCTCCATTGAACCTGTCCTTGTCGCCGCAACTTGCACATAATACATTCCAAACAAGAATAACAATATGAGTAATATCGCACGGATTACCTTCCATATACCATATTTGTCTATCATTTTAATCGTCTTTTCGACAAATGATATTTGTTCTCCTTCTAATGCCATTTTATTATGCGATTATTACTTGATTATTATTTTTGTCCTTCTTCATTTACATTCTTTCTAACGATTCCGATATTATGAATTAAATCAGTCTTGGCATTCTTTGCTGATTCACCCAGATATTTCTCAGTACTATATGAAGTCAGTTGCTTTATACGTTCCAATTCCTCATTTACCATCTTAGGACTTGCTTTGACAAGCTGTGCCTCGGTATGAATATAATTGAAATCTTTATCCTTGTAGCACTCGACGAGATATTCGTTACCTATAGAATCCTTCATATAGAATTTATTTTCATCTGTCTTATAATCCTCTGGAATTCTTTTCTTGACATTTTCCTCATTTAGGAACACAGTATTTTTAAACACTAACCTTTTCATTATTTTGCTTTCTTTAAATGCTGTCTTTATTTTTGTATCTTCTTTCGGCAAGTTATGGGCTTTTAAACCTGAATGATTATAATCTGATTTATAGTCGGCTCTTTCTTTGGAAGTTTTTGCCACTTCGTCATAGAATTTTTTATTACCGTCATAATTTAATGACGGATTATCTTTGGCAGAACTATTCTTTTCGTCATTCACAGAAGCAAAACCACGGGCTTGTGCTTTTATCCTATCCTTATAATCTTGGCTTGGTTCATTTGTAAATTCGGTATCTAAAGTTGTTTTGTTCATATCTTTTCCAAGCTCAGGATTTGTGTCACGTTTTTCCTCCGATACGTGGTCATATTCTTTAGCCTGCTTCATGATATCCTCGACAGCCTTTACGTTGTTCTTGGCATCATCCTTAATGACATCCTTACCTATAACAGGCTTAGACTCATTACTTTCCTTAATAAGTGCCTCTTTTAATTCGCTGAATGTGTATCTTTTAGCTTCTAACATTGTTATTAATTTATCTAAAATAATTATATCCTCTTGTACATAATTTTAGTCCCTGATAAAACTGTTTTAAAATTAATTCTCTTTCTTTCTCCTTATCAAGTTTACCTTCATCATACAAGTTTTCCCTTTCTTCAGAGATTTCGATCATCTTACCTATAATTTTATCACGACTATCATCATCATTTTCTATATACATAAATAGTTCATATTGTCAGTTTATTTTGCAAAATTTATCGAATTTGAACCTCCTACCCCATTATTTCTTTTCAAAGTCTCATCATCACCGCTAAAAGGTACATCATATTGATAATCACCGACGGTATTGCAAGTTGTATCCTCTTTGACGCTATACATCTTTCCTCTCTGTAATGGGAACAATGGCTGTGAGAATTGTCCAGAAGAAGCATCACAAGTAGTTGAACCTTCTCCATCCTCAGTTATCGTATCAGTTACACTGCTATTATCTTCAAACAATCTAATAAAGAGTTTCTTAAGTTTCCTGTCAAAATCTTTCTTAGGTACTTGATACTTAACCATCATAGTCGCTTTTTTTGAATTTCCCTCACTATCTTTATCGGATATCCTTTCTATTTTTTTCAGTAGATTAAATTTTTTCAAGAAATATATCATTCGGCTTCTATTAATACCGTTGGCCTTGAATATGAAAGGTATCTTTGCCCCCGATGGATTCACTAACAAGTCATGAAGGAAATGCTTCATATTAGAATTGAACTTATATTCCGTCATGTTATTATCATCTGCGATTTCCATCATTACTGATTCATCGATTATAATGGTTCTACCTAACTTGGATTCCTTAACATGTGGAACTAATCTATTTAATGGTTCATTATATACCAAACGACCTTTTTTTATCATATTTACTACCTTATCAGTATGAATCTTACGGCTTTCTGCATATTTCTTGATAGCCTGCATTATAAAGGTAATGTCATGATTACTACCATCAGGAAATAACTCCCTTACTTGTTTACCGAGATCATATATTTTTTCTTCTGAATTTTGGTATGTCTTACTAACTTGGTCATCAGATTTACGGAATATCTTATTATTCTTAGGCATATGTTGTCCCTTCGGATTTAATGGCATATCTGGTCGGTAGCCATATAATTCGACATCGCCATTCTCATTCCTTCGTAAACCAATTATAGGAGTATTATTATCAGCATATACTTGAGTTCTGCCATATACCTTACGTTTTTCGGTTAAATGCTCTATAATGTCTGACATTACACTTGTCTTTCCTCCTGCGGCATTATAAATGCATAGTAAGGCTTCCTTCATTGTATAATTGTCGCCATTTCTTATAAGCCAATCTCTCAATGCGAACCCTAATTTCTTATTCTGTGAAAGATATACCTTTATCTTATCTAAAATATTATCCATTTTATTTACCTCTTAATATCATTTTTCCAAAAACCTCTTTTGGTATACATCATCTTGAAGAATTTTTCAAACACCTCAGAAGTTATTTCCTTTATTTTATCCTCGAATTCTCTTTCACGTAAGAATTCATGTATACGGTTATTGATAATTGACCTCACATCAGAACGACTTAACTCCTCTGATACTAATTGTCTGATTATATTAGAATCAATCTTTTTCATCATTAAAGTCCCTTTAAATATAAGTATCACATAAAAGAGGAAACCGTATCCTAAATACATAGAATACGGTTTAAAAATTTAAGAAAATCTAACCTTTATATCCGATAGGTTTTATATCGGCAGAGGTCTGTAATTCCTGCACCCAATTTTTATAGACCCCATTTATTCTAGACAACTTCTTTAAATTATCATCATTCAATACTAATGAATCTGTCCATAAATAGCAACCAAATGACGAATCTTTATATCTAAATTGGAATTTCGCATTATTAAGCCCTGGTACAGTTCCACTCAACACGACATCGCCGTCAGAAGGATAATATATCATCGGACTAGGATCATTATGTTTCGTAAAATCAGCCCCGAACTGTGTTTTACACGTCTCCAATGAATTAGTCATTATTTCATCATTCTGTGTATAAGAAATACCATCAGTCGATTGGTCATCTTTATCCATTGCCTCTTGTATCTTTCGTTTGTCGATACTATCCAAGGCATTGAACATCATTTTTATATCATTATAGCCTTTTTCCATTATACAGAAAGATTTCGAAAATTATTATTCGTCATAGCATTGGCCCATCCAATTATAGCCGTATACGTCTTTCGCCCATCTTGGAGCACTATTATGTTGTTCGACGGTTTTCTTATCCTCTTCGATAGATGTTTTATCATCAGTCTTAATGACATCGACAACGACATCTTCAGACTCCAACACCTTCTTTACGTCGTCAATACTCATATCAGTCAAATCATATTTACCATCTTCATTTTTATGCTCTTCAAGACCGTCCATTACGACATTATCACTTTTATTGTCTTCAATAAGGTCGGTCTTTACAACATCCGTCACATCCGTCTTAGATTCATCAATTTTCTTCTCTTCAACTATTTCTGTCTTAACCTCTGGTTTAACTTCTTTAATTTCATTTTTCTTAGAGGTATTCTTACTTGTTCTTGCCATAAATTATATCTTATATATGTTCCTTATATTATAAGTATCGATTTGTTTAAAAATATCAACGTAACTCTTTCAATTCACGAATTGCATCACAATCCATCAACATTACATTGGTCTTTAATTTTATCAATGCAACGTCCTTGATCTGTCTGACCCTTTCCATTGAAAGACTCATTACTTGGCCTATTTCATCAAGATTCATTTCTTTTTTTCCATCAAGACCAAAAAACATTGCAACCACATTTCTTTCACGTTCTTGAAGACATTCCATTAATTCATTAACACTGGCATTTCTACTTTGAATGTCATTTAAACGTTCCTCGAATTTTTCATTTATTATTTCAGACCTAAATGTCTCATTTTTGTTTTTACCATACAGTAAGGTATCAATGTCAGTTTCATTTATTTTATTGGATTTTTTTATACATTCATTCAATGAATTTTTAATCCACCATACGGCATATGTTATAAAACGAGTTTCACGATTTCCATCATATTTCTCAGCAGCATGATACAAGCCTAAATTACCCTCTGATATCAAATCCTCAAATGGTACACCTTTATCTCGATAATTCTTCGCCATAGAGACGACAAATTTCAAATTATGTTGTACCAACTTATTCAATGCTTCACGGTCTCCTTGACTTATTCTAACTCCAAGCTCCCTTTCCTCTTCACGGGAAAGGGTCTTGAAATGTTTTATTTCAGAAAAATATTGGTTTAGTTCCTTAATATATTCCCATTTTATTGTCCTTGACATCTGTATTGTATATATACATTATTATTTCATCGTAATAACCGAAACGTTATCTTTCTTCGTAACCGTTACGATTTGTTCGTGATAATCAACCAATGTCGTATCGTGGCAAATGTGTAGAATAAAATCATAATTATTAAGCATACGATGATACAAAGTCATAATATTCGTCATATTCTCAGCACTAATACCACTCAGTATCTCATCCAATACTAACCCATTGCATTTAGGTAGTATTGCGATGTTACCTAACGCTGCACGTAAGGCTAACGAAGCAATAGTACCTTCGAAACCGCTAGCGCCTGTACTAAGGTCGATTGATTTACCTTCACGTTGCAAGTCAATACATATCTGGTTATTATCAGATACCGACATCACGACATCGAAATCACATAAACCATCCAATAAACGTTTAACTTCATTGTTAATTATTGGCAAAGCATTTTTTAATACTATTTTAACGATACCATTTTTACCCAACAATTCTTGATATAAATTCCAATCACGAATAATCTTCTCTTCTTCGACAAGCTTATCAATAACTATCTTGTGGTTTTTAATTTCCGTATTATAATTATTATTCTCAGATTTATATTGCTGAATTTCTCTGATTAATTGTTCCTTGACATTATTCTCGGCACGAATGCTATCATCACAAATACGTATCTTGTTATCAATTTCGTTATTATATCGGATATTATCTTTATTGGTCTCGATTTCATTTTTTTGTCTCTGGTAATCAGATATACTCATATCGATATTTTTAATCTGGACTTCTATCGCCGATAGTTTAAATTCAAGATTTGATTTCCTCTGTACATTCGCCCTTTGTGTTTCCATATTATTAATAGAAACAGACAATTCATCTATCATCTTCTTATTCATCACGCCTTGGGATATCAATCTTTTTTCTTCTTTTTTATTATCTTCAATAACAGATGACTGTGCTTTTACATCGATTTCTTGGTGACAAGTCGGACATATCTTCTGTGCTATCAATGCCTCAATGTTGGCATTATTTGCTCTTATTATTTTTATTTGTCCTTTTATCTCAGCATTAGAATTTTCATAACGTTGTTTGTCGAGCAATGCCTTTCTGTAAATACCTTCATCGAAGACAGAATTCTTAATTGTATCATATTCGTTTTTTGCGATAGAGCACTCATTGTTCTTTATAAGTTTTTCATTTTCCAAACTTAGTAATTTATTCTCTATTGTTGTAATATCGATTCTAACTAACTCTTCCTTGATTTCCTTGCGACGAGACTGAATGTCATTCTTTTCTTTATTAAAGCCATTTATTCTCTCGTTGGATTTATTTAACTTATCCTCAAGTTCAATTATTTTATTATTATTGCTTGAAATAACAGAATTCATATCAGTTATCTCACTTTCTAGACTGGCTTTATTATAACGATTAGAAAGTAAATCCTTGCTTAATTTCTTAAACTCATCCTTGGCTATTTTTTCCTTTTCCTCGATTGACAATAATCCCAACCATCGTGAGAATAATTTACCTTTGTCAGTTTGTCCCATATCAAGTAAATTATCCAGTGTCTTACGTGTAGCTGAAATGACGAGATTAAAATCTTCAACATTTCCTATTGTCTCACGTATCAAATTATTAGTTTGTGTTCCACTATCGGCTTCGCAGTTCTCAATCAATTCGGTGCTACCATTCACGGTTTTGAAATATTCAACCTTTTGTTTACACTTACTTTTGGCAGTCCTCTTTTTCAAGGCAGGTCTTGTTATTGTCCTTCTTATCACATAGTCGACACCTTCTATTTCGATACCTACTTCAACCATTGCTTCAGTTTCATCTTCAAGATAAATATTGAACACACTATCTAAGGTCGGACACTTTGGTGATTTTCCGAACAAAGCGAATCTTAACAAATCAATGGCGAAGGTTGTTTTACCACATTGATTTTCCGGTTCACCGTTCAGTAAAACTAATCCCTTTAATTTTGTGAAATCAAAGTAATTCCCTTTACCATAAGACAAATAGTTATCCCATTTTGCATATTTTATCTTATATGATTTGTATTTTGAATATGCGTCAAAATTAACGTGGGCATTGATTACGTCATCGATTTTAATAATATCATCAAGATTAGCATCCTTGATATCTTTCATTCTAATATACTCGCCAAATAATTTCTGTTGAAATTTAGGATCCTGTATATTATTGACGATATCTGATGCTAATGAAATCTTTGAACCATCATCTTTAACAGTGATAGGGTTAAAATTAACCTCGACATTCTTCAATGGGACACCGTACTTCTCAGATATCTCTTTTCGCAAACTTTTAATTTTTTGCTCATTATAATCGACCTGATACATATTCAAGTCAAATACTAATCTATCAGTTGGGTTTATGTTCTCTATCATTTTATTTACTTTTTATAGTTCTTGTTCTGGTGACACGTTTCTTTATCTTTTCGGTAGTTTTATCTTGTACCTCTTCCTTGATAGTCTCCTCTTTTTTATCCTCTATAACCTTACTGTCTACTTCCTTGACAACTTTTCTTGATACCTCTTTTTCTTTCTTAACAGGTTCTTCCTTGACAGGTTCCTCTTTTTTATACAGTACTTCGTTTAAATCACCGTATTTGTCAGTATAGAACTTGTCTTCGATAGCCCCAATCAAATAATCGTTAATCTTAATATCAGATGCTTTTAACAAATTCTCGATATCAGTATATAATCTATCATTTAAAGTTAATGTAACATTCATTGAAAACTCTATATTATCACTTACAAATATACGTTTTTTATTAATAAGTTTATACTATTTATATATTAAATAATATTAAGAATATATGACTGAGAGGGCATTGAAATTAATCAATATGGTATTAACCCATGAAGGTGGTTATAGTTCTGGCAACGAAAAACAGACTAAAGGAGATAAAGGAAAAGAAACTTATTGCGGAATATCAAGGGTTTATAATCCTAATTGGGACGGATGGAAAATAATCGACAGACATAAGCCTATAAAATATAACGCTAAAATTAAAGATTCTAAATTAGAGGCATCCGTCAAACAGTATTACTACACAAATTATTATTATCCATTAAAATGTGAACAATTTACGAGTCTTCTTATTGCAGGACATCTCTTTTGCCACGGTGTAAACGCAGGAATAAAGACTTCCACTAAACTCTTACAAAAAGCGATCAATAACGTGTATAAGATAAATATTACCGTAGATGGTATCGTTGGTGTAAATACCTTAAAATATGCAAATGGTAGCAAAATGAAATCTGTCGAAAGTGAATTTATAAAGTTACGCAATCAATACTATAAGAACATCACGATTAAAAATCCTAGTCAAAATAAATTTTTGAATGGATGGTATAACAGGGTTAAAAATACTACTAAGGTATGCAGCGGTTCTTCTATTAATTTACTTTTCACGTCACTTTCAGAGGGTGGGTTTATTCCTAAGATACTTTCGTTCATATATGATTTGATACAATTATTAACCAAAAAAGCTTAGAATTATCTAAGCTTTTTTTATTCTATATATCGAATATCCTATCGAAATCATTTAATTGCTTTTTAGATTTCATCAATTTCTTTATTCCATCAATACCGTACTTTTCATATATTGTCGATGCATCATAGCCATCATCACATATTATAATTCTGACCCTCCCTTTCAGCGAACTGTCTTCAAGTTTATAATATAGTTTCTTCGCATCTTTGACCGCATCGCCATCCAACATTATATTCACGTTTGCCATTGCCCTATTTATTAAGGCAGAATAAACGGCATTATCCTCATCTAGCACCTTTCCTAACAATGGAATCGAATTCGGCACTACTATATGGTCGAAAACCCCTTCTACCAAGGTTATATCTTCATACCAATTTATCATACATTCATCGAATATATAAGAAGTCTTAGGGACTTCAGGATTATTATATTTCCTTTTGCTATTTTTACCTGAATAATCTCTTGCAATATAATAATTCAGATCACCGAATTCATCATAAGAAGGGATAATGATTCTGAAACTCATATTAGGTTCAGAAGTCCATCCGACATACCCTATATTATATTTTTTTATAATATTATCATTAATACCACGTTTTCTTAAATAAGATAACGCATAAAAGGCTTGCCTATCATCTCTTGTGAAATCATTGGAATAATCTTTCGGTAATGTCAGAGTATTTTCGACCTTTAAAATCTCGGCATCATTAACAATGCCATATTTCTCCAAACTATATTGCTGACTTCTCCTTATCTCATCTACGATGTTTCGATATTCCCTTAATTTGTCAGCACCACCATAACGACGGACATATTTTGATATTCTTCCACTCGTGCCGCATTTCCAACAATGTCCTACTCCTTTTGAGTAATTTATACAAAAATTATATTTTCCATCGACCGTATTTCCATTTTCCTCAGCGCAACAAGGGCAATTGTATTCCGTCCAACCATCAACATAAGCCTCTCGTCTAGGTGGGCCTAATATATCATTTACGACATTAATTATTTCATTAATACTACCATCTATCATAATTTCAAATTATCATATTGACACCAAGTTTAATTTTTGTCGGCAAAGATATAAAGTTTTCCATTAATAACCAAAAAATAAATGTTAAAAAATAATAAAAATCCGTATGCATGTATACGGACCATTATTTATTTTTTAATTTATAATTAAAATATTAAAAAATATAAATTAAAAATTATTCAATTATTTCAATTGACTTATTTATTATTTGATCACAAAATTTAATATTATAATTAATGATCAAAGAATTATTATTTTTAATTTCTTCGGCTGAAATAATCGTAGGAATATCATCTTTATATTTCTCTTTAGATAACTGTCCCAGAACACATACAAGACTGTCCGAAGCATCGAAATTCTCAGTCTTCAATTCACCATTTTTGTCATATAGCCATTGTATATTTTCATACATTCCCGAAATTTTATTCCATAATATCATTTTCTTGGCACAATCGAAAGGGTAACTTCCGAATAATACCAATTCGTTATTTTTAATTGCCTTCTTTATCTTCTTACTTGTATATTCTTCACCTTTCTTGTTAAATTTCCTAATTGCCATCAAATCAGGAAAAGCGAACTTTCTTGCATCATAGGATGAAATGTATTTCGGGACTACTCCTGTTAATTCGTACACTGACTCTGAAATCATCCCATTAAATTTCAACAACGTATTTACTGTACCTACATTCTGAGAGCTAGGCAATGGTTCTTCGATAACGATATCGGTTATTGAATTACGGATATTCAATTCATCACATAAAGCCGTAAATTGTTTCCTAAACAGTCGACTTTTTGCAAATAATGCCTCGGTGCCTTTTATTTTTCTTGTATTTACCTTTGGTTTTATATGGCTTATATATAGCAATTTAGTCCTATCGCCATCGTAGCCTACCAATGATATTCCTAGGCAAGTCGTAGAGATATCTATTCCTAAAATAATCCTTTTAAGATTTTTTTCCATAATATTTTGTTATTTTACATATAAAAGTAATATCTTTGCACACGAAATTCAAACATTAAAATAACAATTTTATGATAAAAAAGATTTTTGCTATTGCTGATATACATATTCCAAACAGTGAGGAAAAGAGACCATATAGTGAAATGTTGAAACAGGCTATTGCTGAAATATACAAAGCGGCTAAAGATTTGCAAAAAGATGAATTCCGTATCATTATTGCAGGCGATATTTTCCATAATAAGATTCGTATAAGTAATGAGGCAAGTGATACCTTTCATATGATGCTTAACTATCTTAATGCTATCGGTAAAACATACATCATTGCAGGCAATCACGATATGCTTGAGAATAATCTCGATAGATTGGATTCCATCAGTCCTACATTCGGAATTAAGGATGTATACCCGAATATCGTTTATTTGGATCGTGAATTAGACTATCATAGTGGCTGTTATGTAGATGATAACGTTACTTTTGCCCTATATTCGATATTTGAAGGCTTCAAAAGACCATCGGATTTAGATGATACTATAGAAGAATACCAGTCAAACAAGGTAATTGGTTTATATCATGGTGATATTAACGGAAGTATAACAGATATGGGTCGTGTATCTGAAAATGGTCTTCCTTTATCTGAGTTCAACGGCTGTGACTGTGTAATTGCTGGGCATATTCACAAGCATCAAGAGATAAATAAAAATAATATACCTATTATATATTGTGGTTCTCTATTACAGCAAAACAGCGGAGAAAACATAGATGGTCATGGATTTATTGAACTGAACACTGAAAGTTTGGAATACAGTCAGCATAACGTGACAAACAATTATAAGATATACCATTTTAAAATATCATCATATGATGATATTAATGGTGATAATGAAAGATTAATCAATCAGTAACGATCTCTACTGATAAAGTTTCAGATAATGCGTCTTGTGTCAGTAAAAAACGTTGGGATGATTCTATATTCTCGGCATTTTTTACTGACATTAAGCATTTTCTTTCACAGTCAAATGGATTAATTTCTGCCATTAAGGTGATTATATGTATCTCCTTCACAGGATCATAATCCAATAAGAAATCCACCCATTTACCAGATATGCTTACAGCAATCATCGAATTATGGACATAATGTCCATTTTCCAAAGTGTTAACTTTTAACTTAATTACGTTGGATTCAATTTCTACAAGTTCAATACCATCCAAATATTCTATATCGTCAACCACCGGTGTTATCATTTCATCATCGTTTTCTGTCTCCGAAGATTCTACATTATCGATAATCGTTTTTTTATCTTGACTAACATTAACAGTATTTCCATACACACTAATACTACCATTCCTGTCAGTCTCATTTTCGTTCATATCAACATAAGCATATATACAATCATACCCATATGTTAAATGTAACCATTCTAATTGATTAATAACATTATCTTCGATATTATCTATATGGTTACTTTTGATGCCTATTATTCTATTAGAAGAATAGCCGTTGCTTCTGAATGATAATGAATTAGTAGTTAAGATAAAATTATTCGTAATATCCTGATATTGCAAATGCAATTTTAATATCATTGATGGATTATTATCATGGACTATAACGATTTCAAAATGAGAAACATCCTCAGTTAATTTACCGATATTAGACACCTTCAATATATATGATCCTTTGTCGTTATCTTCGGTTAAATCTGTCATCAAAGATTTATCAAAGGGGATTCTCATATATTCATTATTATCGATTTCTCTATATTCTCTGATATCTTTCACGAAGCATTTTTTATCGCCGCCTTTAACTTTAATATGGAATAAAAATTCTTCACCGCCTATTAAAGGAGACATATCATTTTTATCATTAATGTCACTGATTAACGAATACTTCTCACCTTTCTGTGTAATATTTATATATGCATATTTATCAGGATACATTGAACTGCCTACATATATATTGGCAGTCCTATCAATATCTGATAAATTATAATCTATTATAAATGATATCTCATTACCTATAACACGATAACGATACCATCCATCGTATCCTTTAACAATAATGGCAGAATTATCGTTGACATTGATGGTCAATCTGGTAACATTGCAATCAATATCAAAACGATGCTCTTCATTAGTCAATTTAATAATATTGTTATCCATATTAGAAATTCCGTAATATTAATATAGTAGTAGACGGTATTACCTGCATTAAATAAGGTAATATTTTTTCTCTGAAATATGTTTTATACAAACCTTTTTCATCACCTCTGACTGTATTCGTGAGCATAACGAGTTTGGAATTAATATAATATTTCTCCTTAGTCTCCTTATCTATTGATTTAGTTATCGTGGCACTTCCATCTGCATTGTCCTTATATACGTAAGTGTCTGCAAATACCTTTGTCTTATCGCTATCATTAACTATTGAATAAGTAAAATTCGCATTAGTATCATTTACCTCATCATCACTAAGTCCCGTCAAAGGATTCTGTTCTATATTAGTGAATGGATGCGTGATGCCGTCGATAAATGATTTACCCAAATCATACTTACCAAAACCGCAATGGGGATTATTACCTACAAGGGACGTTACGATATTTTTAACATAATCGACCTTCTTTCTGATAGCTTCATTACTATTTTGGTTTACATTATCCCATACATACATAAAATCAGTTTTTCTTGCGATAAAATAATGAGTTACTGCGACAGTAGGTGTTTCACCGGTAACTTCAGTATAATCATTAATATCAAATACATAACATATATCACCTTCCGTTATGTCATTTTGACTAATATTTTTCAATTCACCTACATTTTGACACATTCTAAGATATGATGTCGTCTCACAATAGTTGATACCATCATCCTGGTAGTTATTATCGATTACTGTCGTATTATCGATATATTTACCCCATCCGCCTTTTGATTGGTAATAAAAATTTTTCTTATCTAATTCTTTTTCTTTATCGATGTATGGAATTACATAAGTTTTGCCATCAGAAAATACATAATCTTTAACTGCAATACCCCAATAAGACTCGTTTTCGTCGTAATTACCCGTGATATCACGTTTATTATTATATTCCTCTATCTTCGAAGTTTCCTTCAATAAAGGAATTACCTTGTAATATAATTCTTTTATAGTAAAATCACCATTACGTTCACTGAATCCGAATAACCCCATCAGCATACGCAAAGAATTGACAGTACCTTTACATTTAAACAATTCTTTAGAGGATAATAGCAATTTCTTCATAAAATTAAGGTCAACATCTGACATTTTTGACGATGTACAATTCAGACTTCCGAACCATTTATAACCATTTTTCTTCAAAAAATCTTCCGTTATACTAATGTTATCAGCTTTATCTAATGAAGGCACAATTGATGCAGCATCCCAGCCACTTATGGATAATTTCTCTGAAATTTCTGAACTTGGCATATTCGAGTTACCGTCATATGACGCACGATTGCATACTTTTATACCATCGGCATATTTTTTAATATCATCAAATACACGTCCACAGAAGTGAAGTATTTTCTTCATTCTTTCGCCACCTTGTATGTTGTCTTCTTCATCTCCATCAGCATATTCTCTCGTATATGTCCAATCAAAATTCCTTATTGCCTCGTGAGTCATATTCCTATAAAGGTTATCAGTCCACAATTCATCGAATAATTGTGCCATATCGTATAGACGGTCAATAAATTCTTCGTAACGTGGTGAACTGATATCGATACTATAATCATTCGTAGGCCAAGTATATGTTTTATTAACATAATAATATGCCATTTTACCCTCAATAGGAGTAATCAAATCATTTGAATACAGAGGTTTTGACTTACGATTAAGTAATAATTTTTCGAAACCATCCAAATTACTGAAATATTCTTCTATAACAGTATCATTAGGTCTTATCAATAGTCCTGATGACTTTGAGTATGTAAAAACTAAATCATTTTCGACCTTATATCCCTTAATAATATATTTACCGTTTATCGTGATTTCAATGATATTAACTTTGTCGTATTTGTTTGCGTAACGATAATCCCATTGATTATGTGCTTCACACTTTTCGTCAAAATAAGTCTTTATGTCATACGACGTTATTTTTTCGCCATTAATCAAGTAATCTTTTATTGAATATGTAATCCATCTCAAGGCATTGTCGTTATCATCCAATGTAACATCTTCTTCATATAAGTTAATGTCAAATTGGTTATTAATTATATATTCATTCAATTCAATGAACTTACCATTAGCCGTCATAGGAGGTATTGTCAATTTTTCTTCTGTTACGAATATTGAACCAGGAAATTCATTAACAATATTTTCGACCGAAGTCACAACCATATCGGTACAAGAGCCGTAATAGACATAATCACGTATATCATTAGATTTCTCTACGATTTTTATCCTGTTTGAATCATCCTTTACATCCTTTACATCGTCATAATGATATGTAGCTGATGTCGAAGAAAGCTTGTGATGTTTAGGATTACTTATTACATTACTGATAGTAAACACAAAATTACCGTCGGTATAATAAGGGGTCTTGCCTCTACCGAAATTATACTGACTACCGGTAGTTACCCAATCCCTTTCGTATATCGTACCTTTTGAAGTATTCTGATGTTTTTTTCTAAGTATGTAATTACTATGGTATTTTGTGTATCTTGACATTATGTAAAATTCTATTCACTTAATATTTCATCGCTATTATCTATGTAATCGATGTTACCTTCACGAGATTTCTTAACCTCGTATTTATCATTCTGAGTATAATTATCCTTCAATGTGTAATGTTCATGTTGGGTAAATATCTCACCATTATCATTATAAACGGTGACGAGACCATTATCAAGACTACGAATAGTATTTCCATTGATTGAAGTCCACAAACTTTCAATATCATGTCTTGTCATTTCTATTTCAAGGCAAACAGGATCGAATTTGGTGTTCGTAATGATGATGTCCTGTCCAGGACTTCCTATAAACGGAGTTGCATTAGGTTTAAAACTTGGCGAAGTACTAGGAGTCAATGTAATAAATGATAATGAACCACTTTCATTGTAACGATAGCCATTGGCATTAGTGTTTGCCGATGTCAAATTCTGTGATATTGGTTCACATAGATTACTACTTGTGACTAATCGATAATAGTCCTGTCTATTGCCGTTTCCATCAGTACTTAAATATTCTATTCTATAGCCTGTTAAATTGTCACTACCAAACAATGCCCTGTCTTCAGTAATACTATTCATATTTAAAACAATTCCACGTACATCAGGATACGCTGCCAATGCACCTACATCATATATCGTAGCGTTGATTTCTTTCGGCCTTATGTAAATAGTATATATGCCGGTCTTACCGAATATTGATACTGGCAATGAAAGATTAAACATTCCATTCAACGTTTTATTAACACCGTTTATTGATGTCTCTGAACATGACAGCATAGATACCACATCATCAACCTTTATAAAGTTGCTGTCTGAAGTATCATTCGCCGTTCTATCTGTGCGATAATTGTACCATATTTCGACATCCTTATCAATGTCAAGGGTCGAAGGTCTGACAATGCCGTATGTATTATTCATCGTAACTTAATATTTCTACTTTAATATAAATAATTAATATCTTCTTTTTCAAGAATCTTCTTTCATAATAAAAAATCCACCATTAGTAAACAATTCCATATCTTCAAGAGTCTTAACCTCGCTGAACTTTATATGCTTCTCCAATGCAGATGTATTTCCTCTATCTATTCTAACATCAATGTCCTTCGAAGGTACGTAGCTAATACCATTAAGGTAATCTCTTCTTACAGTAGGAGCTAATACTACATCATCTTCATATGTGCTCTCAAAAGTACTCATTATGGATGTTATCGGAATAACGATATCACTACTATTAGAAACATATGTCATTGATGCATATTGGGTATTAAATTCGAGTTTAGTAAAAATATTAAGACCGTCAACATCAATCTGACCATCGGAAATATAATTTTCAAAACCACCTCCTTCTATCAATTTGTCTAGATCACCTCCTTCAGAATATGAATAGGTATCCGTATAAATGACTCCGTGAATTTTATCTCCATTATCATATTTGAAATCACTGAATAAATATTTTACATTACCGTCATCATCCATTTCACTTTTCTGAAAAGTCGCCTTAAGGTGGGCATCCAACACATATTTGAATTTGATTAAATGGTTATCCTTATCATACGTAATATCTATCAGTACATCACCATATGCCATTAAGTCATCACCATTTTCATAATTAGTACCATTATGTATTATGTTGCCATAATCATCATTTAATGTCCTATAATTTGCTACATACCCTTTACGGTAAAAGAACAACCAATCTTCACCAAATGAAGGAGTCTCAGTTTCATCGTTAGCATTCAAATATTCGGTATAACGTCTTAATGATTTAAGTTTACTGTCAGTCGTACCTTGTATTTCTCTTTGAGACTTATTACCAATAGATGCCAATTCCCACGATTTAATGTCGAACTCTATCATTTCAGAATCATCGTCATATTTACCCTTACTTACAGTTTTACAACGATAAATGTCATTATTGTATATAACACAATCTCCTTTATGATATTCTTTTCCAGGAATCCATTCTTCAATAGGACTATCGATATAACCGATATCATCAATCGATTGCGATAATAGTATATTAAATTTCAATTTTAGAGAATCGGTATTATTCATCACCGCATATCCATAATATTCCTTTGCGATTTCATTGGCCTTAATCTTCAAATCACCCAATAAATTCAAGAATGTGTCACCGCCCATATTGCGATATTTCTCCTGAAGACAGCAAAGTTGTGACTTATCGTCAATATGACTTTCCTCACATAATTTTTTAATGCTTAAATATTCATTATAAAGATAACTCACGTTAGAAAGATAGACGTAATCTGGTAATAATGTCAAATTATCATCAAAAATGGTTTTATCTATTATTATCTTACCTATCGCTTTCGACACATAAGAATTGACAGTCGCATCAGTATTTTCTTTATACAATTTCATCAATTCTTTATATGACATTATACGTCCATCATTTATCCTCATATTCGGTACGATATGGGAATATGAACCATTATGACCATCGGTCGCATAATGCAATTCACATTCTCCTTCATTATTCCATTCAATATATGGAAATAATGAAGGCATAAATGACAATATATTTTCCTGTGATATCGAATATCTATATTTTTTCATAAGTTTATACCTTGTTACTTATTTTTGCCTCATACATATTAAGTATCAGACAATTATCTTTGACCTCGTTTCCATAATTACCGTATTGGTTATCATCGAGGTAATAAACGTGACATTGTTTTTCCTTATCGTATTTATATTTTAGATGAATATAGGAATACTTTATATATTGACGTATACCATATGGTTTATCAACACCTCCACCATTAAAATCATCAAGAATATTTTGAAATGACTTTATTCCATTATTGCCATTATGTTTCTTAGGGTCAACGAAAGGCATCATCATAGGTATTGAACGACCATATCCTGCGTGATTAAATTCTACTTTAAGATAAATATCGGTAGGTATAGTCCCATTATCATTGTCCTTCCACAAATAAAGATAAAAGCCTTCACTTGAATTAGTCGATTGATATTTATCACTTACAGTAAATTGCGAACTTATTCTTAAGTCTTCGTCGTTTACATTACCATTTACTGAATACGGCTCACGATTTACACTAATGCCATTAAGCTTATTCGTATTTTCGTCTGTTGTAACATTTAACATTGAATATTTGTAATTATCTTCTTTAAAGTGACTCATTAACTTCGTGAATGCCTTACCACTATTATAGAATATAGTGTAATACGCCAATAAATTTTGGTTTGATGCATTCATCGAGTCATAAAACGATAACCTCAAAAAAGATTTCTTCAATTTATTTTTCCTAAATTTTACATCATTGTTCGTGAATCCAAGGTAAGACAATAAATCTGATTGTTCTGACTTATTATCATATGAAAAAAAGCCTTTTTCGGTGACATTATCGCTCACATTATTCATTAAATTTACCTTATTATTTGCGATATAAGTACCATTCCAATAACTATCATTATCCGTTGTCCAATTACTATCGGGGCTATGCTTACGGAAATGTAAATTAAACTTTATTGATTTTAATAGGGTTAATTTACCATTCTTTATAAAACAAGGATGATATACGTCTTTTTCCATATCTACGATACTATTTATCGCTTTTTTCTTCTCGACATCCGTAAAGTATTCATTTATATTGGCATCTTTCTCAAGGTCAGTCTGAAACTGTGATGAAAAGGGTAATGATAAATTAAATAATGGCTTATCCCGATAGAAATCGGTCGTTACATTATAATAACGTTCATCTGAAGTAAGACCGTATGAATGAAATAAGAAATTATCCCTATATATTTCTATATTACTTATATCTCCGACTTCATCTTTCGTGGATTGACTGAATAATACGCCGTATAATGATTCTACATCATCTATTGTGACCTTTTCAAAGAATTCATTATCGTCATATATGACATCCATCAATGATTTAAATACCACGTCGTTAATATCATATTCACATCTAAGTATCGTATTGTTCACATAATGACAACTAAAAGGTATCTTAACAACGCTTCCACTCTCGGTAGTGAACGTAACATATATTATATAAGGATGTTTGGTTTCATCATATTCATTTCCACTCATATCATTCCTCACAAAATAATGACTGTCATTAAAATAAAAATACACATATGCTACCCCGTCTATATGAGTTAAAGATACGGTAACAGGATTTAACTTATAATAACGCTCAATAAAAAATGAAAATGTATTATCAATATCATTCGATGAAGTAATATCTATTCTCGTATTAAATTCATAATCATTATTCAATATCTGTTTATCATCATCACTGTTAGGCAAATATACAGTATTTTTTACATATAACTTACTATCTTTATAAACGTTTGTACCCGTATAGTGGCACCTTATCAAAAGGGAATCCCTGCCCTCATAAGAATGCATATTAAGGACATTAACCTTATCCACGGGTATAATGTCCTTTTCAACTGCACCGTTATCAAGTTTGAAATTATATCTTAACATTTTATATGAGTTTCATCCTTATATTCATAATTACTTTCCTTTTTGATATTTCCAAAGACATCATTAGGGAATCCGTCTTTTGTATACAATCCTAATTTACCTTCAGGATCCTGCCTTTTAAGATAAAAATTAATATCCTTATTGATATAATAATAACCGTTAGCAAATATATATTCAATATTGCTATCATTATTATTAGACGATTCTTCCAAAGGAACAATATCTCTCCATAAGAAAGTGTTTTCTCCCTTTATTTGTGTCGCATATGATGGTATTTCGATATTTTTCTTTAACAGCAGCATATGATTAGTCGTCATATTATTAAGCAAATTTACCAATTCAAGCTGAGGTATCTGTTTACCTAACAATGAATTACCATCGTTATCTAATATATTTTGAGGATCAATCAAAAATTTTGTGCTGTCCATTATATAAACGACCTTTGTCAAATACCATTTATTCTCTAATGTATCGAAGAAAAGTAAACTATCATTAGACGATAGTTTATGTCTTAATTTCGTGTTAACCTGAACAAACACTTTATTATTCACTACTGTACAGACAGAACTTTCCACAATGATAGAATGATGAGAGGATTGCCTGATACCTCCGATCCCTCTTAATGGTATTCTATAATGTGCCTTATAATAATATCCTTCTGGTCTAATTGTATCGCAACTTTCATCAGTATTCAATTCTTTTTCATCGACATGAAAACTGTCTTCACTATTTGAATAGTCGTAATCATCAGAAGTTATTTCATCATAGCGAAATTGTCCGATCCAATTATTTTTATCGGCATTCCATTCTCTCTGTGCAGTATTAAAACGGAAGCAAACGTCAGATAAAACATTCTCGATACATTCATTAGGATTAAACGATACCACGTCCCCATAAAAAAAGTCATCATCCTTGTTTATTTCATCATCGCCCTCAAGACACATATCGTATGTCGAGATATTATTTAATTTCCTTACATCCGAATATTTTTCGCTATCAAGATAGCCACCATACATCATTTCAAATCCGCTGCATAAACGACCAAAACAATGTGAGTATTCATAATCTTCATCTTTATAATCAGTAGGAAACTTATTTTCAGTATTATACCATTTTTTATAGCCTTTGTTATTCTTAATAATTGTAATATACATTTCAGTTAAAGGTCTACCGAGGTTATCTTTCATATTCGATATATCAATACCATCGGTAAAGGTTATTTGTGTTGAATTATCATTATAGACAGTACTTGCGAATGCTAACTGATATTGCTCTTTATCGAATTCTCGGATTTTTCCGTCTTTCAACGCATTTTCTCTTATATATTTCTCGAAATTTTCCTTATCGGAAGCAATTTCTTCAGTCAATAAGGTCTTTCTTGCTTTAAAATTAGGTAACTTAGTAAATTTTCTTATGTAATAAGAACTTTCGACTCCATTTACGACACGATTTAATCGATAATCGACATTATTATTATCAATTTTTCCGATTTCATCAAGAATATCAATACCATTAATAATGAAAATATAATCTTTATTATTAGAATTTATATCACCCAATGAATATATCTTGAATTGTCTATTTGTCCTGACACCATCAAAATATATGTATATACTATCGCCTTGTTTTAAACCATGCCTAACATATGTCTTAATAACTATAACTTCGTTACCATTTATTCCATTCATTTTATCGATAGAACAAATTTTTAAGGCATTAATTCCATAATCACTATTCTGAATTAACGGATGGTCATAATAATTCTCAGAAGGATACGTAATACAAATGTCCCAATTATATTCTAATCTGTTTTTGGATGAATTATATTTAGGATTGAAAGAATACAATGTTCTATCAGGATACATATCGATAAATTCACAATTCTTACGGTTGCAAATAACGTGCTCGATTCCAAGACTATCCCATTTGCTGCTATTACTGTTTGCCCTATATTTGTTCTTTAAAGTCGATGAATTGATAAAACCCCACCATCCATTCTGTTCAGATAGATTGGCATTTATACTATCTGTAATATTTAGTATATCATCTGCCAAATATAGATGACGTTTATGTTCATTGCTTATACTCGATATACTATTTCTCTTACGGAACTTAACATTACTACCGTCCGAATACCTCATATAATCTTTTATTGTATTGAAGACATCACGGTCTTCATAGTTGTTGTAGTTCACCATTTTAAATGATGTATTACGCAGTATATGATTATTAAAAATATCATAACCAGGTAAATATTCATAGTTGATTTCATCCCTTGAGTATTCAGTATTCCTGATCATTTGATACCTGTTCGGTGTCGTATTACCATATGCTTTCCCACAAGATTTTGCTTTACTATTATCACCAATGGTTTCTAACCTATCAGAACCTTCATCTTTTATTATTTCCGTCAAAGTATTAAATAGCACATTAGTACAATACGGATTAATTGTTAATATCAATCTATATTTATTACAATTTTCCTTCTCTTCCTTGAAAACTTCATATTGATCCACAGTCTCCTTTATATTGAGATAATGAAACGGTTTAGTCGTCTGCTTAATCTCAATATTGGAAAACGTATCCTTATTTAAAGAATTTACACTATTGGTACTATTTAACTTAATCTTCATTTTTAATTTTCATTTTGATAGAAGCTTATTAACACGTACGGTTGTTCGTACATTGCGTTATCATATGGCATCGATATCTTGACATCGACATTACGAGCTTTACCAGTAGTTCTGTTATTAGGTGGCATACTATAACTCAGTATTAAACCACCGTCTCTGTCACTTAACAATCCGCAAGTAAGATCATCATCAGTCGCACCATCGTAAAATTTCTTTTCCAATGTAACAGTGTTGAAATCCCAATTTAAATATGTCGTTGTCTCATTATAAAGTTGTTGCATTTTACTTACTTTGACAGTACCTTGATGACTATTTTTATCAAAGTTAGGTAAACGATATGAAGTATTCCCATATTTTTTTCCATCGAATGCCCCTTTATACTCAAGTTGTCTTCCGCTTCTGGTATAATTACCGATTAATAAGGCAGTTTTACTTCGTATATCATATTCAACTGTGGCCATTTTGCTATACACCTTTGCCATAACATTCCTAGGATGGAAAGCATTATTACTATGACTTGCATATGCATTTAATTTATTAATCGTTTTGGTAGATACCAATACTGTATCCCCTGTAGGCTTAAATACAAAACCATCTTTGACCATACCGTCATTGCCTTTATACGTATTGAATGTTATTGACATATTTCCGTCTTTTCTCCAATTATACCAGTTAGCATAAATATCTAGATAAAGTGTCGTAATTCCTTCAGATACATAATCCTTTGTTGCCAACACATCTTTCCATTTAACTAATGCACCTTCATCACCAGACTGCATGTTATCACCACCATAAATAAGGTATTTATTCACTGAATCGTTGTTACCATTTCCACTATACCCGACATAGTAATCATCCAACGTAGTATCTGATTCGATAGGTATTCCCGAATTGCGAATAACAGTTGCACTATCCAAATCTTTACCATCGTTGCCAGTCCAACTATAAGTGAATGTTAAATAATCAAATGGCGGCAATATAATCTGTTCTTTTCCTACTTGCCTCAATTCACATACGTCGGAATAAACGCCTCCGTCCTTTGAATACTTCGCCTTGAAACGATAATACCTATCCTTGTTGACATCATTCTCTTTTATGATTATTTTCTTGACATTCTTATTATCTTCCTTTGCAGTTCCATTATCAGTGAATTGTATCTCTAACTCATCAGATGACAAGGCGACCTTTTCAAAGGTAACATCATCTGGTATTACCTTTCCACTATCAGTTCTTAAATAATAAAACATCTTAGTGGGATCGGTGTTATTGTCACCTTCCCCACTGATTAATGTTCTATTTGCATCGGCAATTACCGTATACTTATCCCATACAGGATGTATATCTGTATCCTCGGTTATTACCTTATTCTTCCAATCATAGTCCCATCCGTTGAATAGATAACCTTTCCTAGTTGGTTCCACATAATCAGACTGATTAGGCCAATTTGCCTTATTTCCTTGATCGACCATTTCGGTCTTATATATTTTCTCTGCCATTTATAATAAAAAATCTAACATATAAATTATATATCATTATCCATCCATCTAACAACATATGATATAATCCATTTAGGATATATAGTACAAGCATGGTCTGTAACAACAGTACCGTCTTCCTTGATAGTAACCGTCACATCATCACACTGCCAACCACCGAAACGGACGTTCTTGTTATCGTTTACTGGATCACCCTTCATACAAGTAACCTCACCAGAATCGGTTATTTCAGAAAGTGAATCTGAGGTTGTTCCATCGCTCCATTTACCTCCATCACATTTGAAAGTTACGTATTCTACCATGTGCCATATTGCATACCATATCATACTCTCAGTGACAGTCTTATTACCGACTGGTGTAACTCTTATTTCGCCCTCCTGTGGTTCGCTATTCCATTTGGCTTCTTTCAATGTTGTCCAGAACAATAACTTAGCTCCGTCGTCATCATATGCATTAGGTAATTCATAAGTGTCATTCTTTTCAAGATACAAGACTCTATCGGTATAGTCACTTTCATCTGGGTTAGTTTCAGTAAAATGATATGTACCTTTACCTTCTTGGTCATTCAGGGACAATAATATACGATATCTATCTTTCTTGACTAACTTCTCTGCCGAAAATACGTGTGTCAAATTCGTATAATCTACAGCTGTAAAGGTAGTCTTTTTCTTTATCATCTTATTACCAAGGTTAAATGGTAATGAAGCATAACTGTTTAATATATCATATGTACTGCTATCTGTTGTTGTATAGATAGGACTGTTTGTACCACCACTTAACACTCCACTTGCAGTAACCTTATGAAGACTATCCATTTCACAGGTCGCTTCCAAAGAATAACGATACTTGTTAAAATAATAAGGATTATTTGCGTTCGCATCAATACCATCGATATAAAAGCCTATCATATTATCCTCACTATTACGGTATTTTGTAACCGTGGTCTTTACTTTTTCAGTTTTAGGAGTACCGTCTTCGTTCAATACCGGGTTTCCATCCTCTCCGATTACAGGAACCTCTGTTTCCGCTTCCTCAGTACTATCTTCTATTTTAGAATATATCTTAGACACTTCTACGACTCCCTTTAAATTTACGAAATCGAATACTGGCGAAATTGCACGACAATTATTCTCTGTTACAGCAACGACATAATATGATTTACCTCCACCAATTTTTGTGAAAATACCTGTCGTACCATATCCACTGCTTTCATTTGCCTTATATACATCTTCAGGATCAGGTACTGTGGATTTTACACCTCCGTCGACATATCTCTGTAAAGTATCTTTACTCGTTTTATAATTGAACAACCTGTAAGAATTGTTATCGTTAGTCCACTCGTCGGCATCCTTCATATTAACAATAGTATCGATTCCAATAAGATTGATAGGATACTTGTCTCCACCGTCAGTAGAATAAATATAATAATATGTATCACCGGAACTATCGGTATTTGCTAAATTAATTTTCAATATTCGTTCGCCAGTTGTAATATTATTAATAGAACTTCCACTGGCAGTCATTTTCATACCTCCAAAGATAGTCTCATCTATTTGACAGCCATTACTATCTTCTATATTCATTCTTGCTGAAATAGGAGGTAGAGTGGCATAAGCATTAATAACATTGTCGACCTTATAATTCTTATAGGTTTTTAATAAATTAGGACCGGTAATTACACGTTTTATAGCCATTGACGTACCATCAGAAATGGTATTTATGTTAAATGTTACACCTGATAATGTTTGGCTCTCGAATAATGTCTTTCCTTCCGCATCGACAGAAGTAGGCGAACCATTATATAAGATGCCAGCAAAAAGACCTTCCTTCCTTACCAAATTTTTACCATTTAAATTAGTATTAGATGGTTTAAAATAAGGGATATCAGTAATATATGCCCAACTAAGGAAGTTATTTACCAACATTCTATCAATAATATGGAAACCAAAATAGCCTGCAATATTTCCGCTTAGAACATAAGAATCATTTTCTTTGACTGTCCCTACATTTTTTGATGGTAATGTTTTACCCTTTGAATTAACTGCGGCAATAAAATAAGGGTGCTTATACAAAGATTCATTGGTACAGTTACTATTAATATCACGGGCGAATACGGCATCCTTAATCTTTGCGTCTGTTAATTTATCACCTCCTCCATAACGTGTATTATCAAAATTTGTTATCGTCGGTATCTTAACATCATCGACTTGATTGTCAGTAGTCAATAATTTACTGTCACAACCATCGAACGTATTATATTCATCATCCGTTGACACCATTTCTGGTCTATATATTATCGCCGTTGAATATGGATAGTCATCAGTACGTACTGAAACATTGAGCGACAATGAACTCGAAGGGCAACTCAGATAGAATGTTTCTTTAAATGAATTGATGAATTGTCTACGAGCCTCTTTCATCTCCTCTATATTAGGAGCATATTTATCAGGATTTGAATGATAATCATCCATATCATCAATATAATATTCCTTTTTATAGGTGTGATTGTTATCCCAATTAAACAGACCATTGTTATCTCCAATAAAATCGTCGACGTTGTCCAAATTAGTTAGCCATCCTTTAACGGATCTGCCTCTTGACAATTTTATATTATCTGTCTTTCCACTAATAGTCCATCCACAATCAAAACCATCCTTTATCACGTCATAATCAACATCGTTGATATAAAGCTTATACGGCATTGGCTGTTCGACGAGCAATGTCTTCTCCACACTGTTTTTACTATCGATTCCATCGCACATCTGTGTTACAGTCACACTGTATCTAACATCACCCTTTGGTAGACCGAACACTAAATAGTCTCCTACTTTTCCTAAAAATCCATTACCAGTCGAGGTACCTTTACTATTATATGTCACAGGCGTGTAACTTCCATCATTCGTAAAATCTGAAGTCAATGGTTTAATTTCAACCTTATAGTCTTTCAATATATCGTTATTGAAATATATATCATAGATTACTATTACACCACCTATTTCACGACTATCTACACTATTCTCGATTACTTGAGCAAAATCCTTGGCGAGACCATTCTTGTCATTAGCAATTGCTGCCATATTTGCGAAATCAGTCTGTAGAACATTGTCTGGTTGGTTAAATTTATCCACATACGTCTTATATGTAAGATAAGGGGCTATCATTCTAAAAGTTGAAGTTGTAATTTCGCCGTCCGCATCGGTAATTGTTAATTGATATTCACTATTCTCAAGGTTCTTAATTCCGTCAAAGACTATATAACCTTTATCAGTCAATTTTTTTATTTCTTCAGTCGAGGCTTTGTTTCCTTTGAATATTATTTTTTCGGAAGTTATACCATCCGCTGATACAGAATATGACAAATTGGTTGTAGAATTTATTATGACATCATATGGGGTTGCAATTCCACTGACATCTAATGCCACGTATCCGTCTCGATTTTTCTCGTCATTATCGGTACACCATGAATTAGGACTTACCTTTATTCCTATTGAGGTTTCTTGCTTATCAACGGTTTCACATTCGCTGAAAAATTGACTATTGAATTTCTCTATTGCCGTCTTGCCATTTTTCAAACCGAAATAAAAATAAAATGAATTTTCATAACGAGGGAAACTGCAATCCTTATCGTAATAATATGGGTTATTTCCCATTCTGAAAATATAATAATCTCGACTGGCGGTCTCCAGATTATAATTATTCTTATAATTCACGTCATTTCCATAGAGGCTTGTTCTATCACGCATTATTTTTTCAAGTGAACCATCAAAATTTTCAGGATACAAGTACCTAAAATCGTATTCCATAAGTCCATTCGTAGTATTCAGCTTGGTTTTAAGTCTGTTTCCGTTCATAGTTGCGAACATTGAACGACCATCGATATTATATAATTCATCGTGTGATACAAACCCATCGGCGATTAATAAATCATAAGCCTTCTCGTCACCACTCAAATTCTTCAAATTAGGTATATATCTACTTTCATCAAGAGATACCCCGAATTCGCATATACGGCTTAAATTAACACAGGATTTAGTTTGCATTTCAATCGTCGAGCAGCCTATTCCATAGAATAAACCTCCATCAGTTTTACCAAATTCATTTTTATTACCCCAATCGCAACCCGACATTTCAGTACTTGACGTATATTTTACGTCCATCAGATTTCCATTCTCATCGAAACTATTTACAATTTCGTTATCAGTGAAAAGGATATCTGAAGGTAAATTATAAGTACTAGAATCCAAATCTTTGAAGAATTGAGGTATTCCTTGTGTGTCACAATCATTCAAGCTTCCCAATAATACAATATCGGTTGCAAACAATGTTTTAATTGCACCTTTAATATCTGTGTTCTCCCGAGTTGCCGTAGGATCGTATTCAATGGCACGATAATAATATACAGTCTGACCTAACATTGTTAATTTAGATGAAATCACACCATTGCTAACATCTTGATTCTGAACTATTTCATGACACTTATTTCCACATTGATCGCCATTAACTATCCTCATTGTGGTAGATTTACCGTCAAAATTACTATATGTCATTTTAGATTCAGGACGGGCAACAGCACAAGACTGCATCAATCTAAGACTGCCGAATTCTCTGTCAGCAGAACACCATTCATCTTTGGCTTTACGTTTAAACAGTCCAAACAAGAAAGACTTCTTAGGAGTAATTTTACGGTACCATAATGGGGCATATAACGAACCATTTATCCAATCATTATAGAAATTGAATGAAGTCGCATCATTACTTTGTGCCAATTCATTCTCTACGCAAGTATACAACTGTGCAGTTTTATTAATACACCTCATCTGTTCTTCCTTTGCTTTTCCTGCCTGTTCATTTTGACAGTCTTTTCTTGTCTTCTTGTTCCATACACAACCTGTACATCCAGGATAATAAATGTTAGGGTTTATTCCATCATCACAAAATTCCGATGACAGTTCGATACAATTAGGTATTAAACTTAACAGAAATTTAAAAGGACGACCAATTAAAGGTAATTTAAGGTTACCTAGCCAACAAGGTAGTGTACCTAACAGGCTGATAACAATATTCAAGAATTCAATTAATTTGATGAATACCTTGGTTATCACACAAATCAATCTGAATGTAAATGTCAATTTAATGCTAAGGCCATTATAAGGCATAGGGTTATTGTCACCATAATGGTTTATTAACTTTATACCAGTGTGCTTACGGTTAGTTACCTTACTGTTCTTTTGAAGCCTAGGTATATAATTTTTTACAGTATATACCTTATTCCAAAACATATCACAATAGCTCTCCTCTCTTGTTGCAGAACCGAATTCATAGTCAGCATCAAGATTCTCTTTAAAACCTTCATCATCGATGTGAGGATTGTTAGGTACTAAATACTTGCAACGTTTTCTTGCCGAGCCATCATTAGGCTGTTCATCCATTGAGATTCTGAACCGAACTCTTGTACGAGTAGGTATACCACGATCAGGATTATCACTAGGAACTAAGTTACCGAACTCGTCAGTCATTACATAATCGAGATTCATAGGTATCTGATAACACCATACGCCATCACCGTCAATTACACGATTACCCTTTATCTGAACTTGTTCAACCTTATTGTCAAAGGTTTTCCTGATCATTTCTATTGAACCCTCACCAGTCGATAAATCAGACATTTTTCCTACTAAATCGGTACCAGTACAGTTTTTTCCTATGGCATTGTTTCCCTTATCGGTTACGATAGAACCCATAAAAATGCAAGTAGGTTCAAATTTATAATCAATCTGGATATCACAACGTGTAATGCCTATTGTATCACCGTTCTCAGTGGCTTCTCCCCAATAAGGATAAACATATAAGCCTCTGTCTTGTGAATATATCTGTGATAAAGAACTTAAATTCGTATCAGTCTTGAACTTATTCGGACTGTCGAATTGATTAATATTATATCCCTTATATACGAGGTCACGTGGACGCTGCGACCATATACCGATATCGCTTAAATCAATATCTACGTGAAGTTGTTGAGAGCCTGTCGGTATTCCAAATAACATATAATCGCCTGCCTCATTCGTCACGGTAGTATATTTCCAATACTTGTCGAAAATTTCCATGACATCCTTGTTATCAAGGACTAATCTCTTGTTTGGAAATGTCCCGACATTTTGGTGACAAGCCTCGTCTATTTCATCAGGTAATAAATTATATCTTACACCATCGTTATCAGTAGATTGTACCGATGAATAATGGTATAATATATATTTCTTGATGTCTTCGGTCGTTTCATCACCCTCAATGAATATTGACACCTTTGCATTCGGTATACCTACACCTCCGTTGGCTAGGACCCGACCGACGATGACCCCATAATCAGAGGTATAATACTTATATGAGTTACTTTGGTCTAATTTTAACGAAAGTATTTCGAAAGTATCATATGTCTGTGTTAAAGGAACGTTTATTACTGTAGGTTTATCCTCACCAACCTTAGTTCTTATTCTATATGTTTTCAAATCGTCGTTCATCAACAATATATCTTATCCTTTATTGAAAAGTTTTCTAAAATCTCTTAATCTAACGGATGGGGTCAGATTAAAAACAAGACAGAATATGACATATGCTATCATAGGAACTGCCATAACGATAAATATTATCGCCATTAAAATACCGAACATTATCTGTACCATCCATTGTACAGCCTTTACTATTATTCCACCATCTTCATTAAAGTCCTGACCGTCATCGGTATATTTCGAAATCCTATTTAAATTCTTTTTACCACAATTACATCCCATATTTTATGAAATAAAAATGCTAATGTTACCTATATTAAAATAGTACATTAGCATCCTTAAATCAATATATTGCATCTCGTTTATTATCTTGTCTTCACGATTATCTCAATGTCGTGATTCTTATCCCTGATTTCAAACATTGACATTGAATCTCCTATTAAGGTATAGTCACTGGAATCCAAATCTATCTGGTTATCAAAATTAATATCGCTTTCAGCATATTCATCATTACAGCAATCTGAAATGCTGATCAATGGCTGATTAATCGTATCGGTTGAATAACCGTCACCACCGTTACCTACTTTATTATAACACTTAATCGATACGAGATTTTGCACTCCATCGAGTTTTCCTATTTCCTTTGATAAATCTCCCAAGAAAATATCCTCACCCATCTGATGATTCCTTATGTCCATATAATCATATACCATGTCGATTACTCTTTTTGTTACTTCAGATTTACTATATGATTTATCGACATACATCGTTAGCCTGAATGCAATATTAATTATCTTTCCACTTTTAATTTCAATAAAGTCATTTAACATCTTGTAATGTGAAAGATATGTCTTTATATTATTCGCAACAGTCTCGGCTAATAAACGTGTCAATTTTCCATTATAATCAAGACCCAATGTATAGATGACAACCTTATTATTTTCTTCATTCACACTGAATCTAAAAGGTAATCCATATTTAGCAGGAATCTTTTGTATTCTTGATTTATAATCATTCAATGTAACACAACGATTTTGTTCCGCACTGTTATATTTTATCATATGACGTATTTCAGCAGATGAAGGTTCATCTTTGCCTCCATATGAAGGTGTCGTATTTGTCACTGACAATGAGCTTCTGACATTTTTTATTTTTCTTGCATTATCGTTATCGTCACAATTTCCGACAATATCCATATTAAGATAGATTATGGAATTTAACGTTCCAGCTGCTATATTGGACATTTCTCCACCTCCGACACGATATAGCACATACATCGTAGTGTTAGTCTCGGGTAAAACACCCATATAATCATTTGCTTCCATCCTTGACATCATATATTGTGTAAACGACTTTGCATCAGATGGTATTTCACCATAATTATTCCTTATACCAGAACCGAATATTATCTTCAGATACCAATTATCTTGATATTCAGTAATAAACTTATTTTTCAATGGTTTCCATTTTCCCCTAACGACTTCTCTTACATCAATATTCTCATCACCAATAATAAAGCCTTCCTTATCCCATATTGGATTATAATAAGTTCGGTTTGTTTTTTCGCCGTCAGTTAAAGGGGCAGTCAAATCAGTCTTTTGTATCTCATACCCATACCTCTCTTGTTCCAATAGGTTATCTACTTCAAAATAACGCTGTACTGGTTTATTAAGCTTATCATAATAAGTTTCTTCATCGACATAAAATTCGGCAATAGTAGGGTCAGAATTAAGGTTACTACCCTCTTTAAATATTATACTTTCAACCCCTAATATGTCATTGTCCTGTAATAGAACCTCCATGAACGGCTTAATGTCAGAGGATGTAATGACTTTTTTATAAATCTTACTTTGTCCAGCACTCACTACAGCCAATTTCTTATATGTATAACCAATAATGACCCCATTCGAATTTCGGTTAGGTATAATTTCACGGTCTGAATAACCGTCACTATTGAACTGGTTTGCAAAATCAATATCGTTCATCAATTCAAATGTCGTCGAGCCATTCGAAAATAACGTGCCTCTCTTAATATAAGGGCAATAATTTTCATCTGCCTGTGCGATATTTCCATTACCATTATTTCCTTGCTGGTATACAGGCAAAACGCACGAAATCTCTATTTCACACAAGGCACTCTTTTTACCGGATATTCTCAGACCATTGGTTCTTGCCATATCCTGTAATGAACTTATCTGCTGTGCGCTATCTATGTTCGTCTCTTGATAAGACCTATCAATATGGTAATTCAAATTATCACCAATATCAGACAGCACGTCAATCAACCATTGACCTATGCTTGCATCACCGAAACTATCGAAGACATCGCTATAATATTTTCGACTTAATTCTATCAAACTTTTACGATAGTCATCATAATTTCTGTTCGTATATTGTATCTTATTCTCTGACATTACTTAAAATTAAATATTTACTGATTTCGTGTATTCGGTATTTACCCCATTTTGTTTAACAGTATACTTCATATCGACCCTCAAACCAACACCATTATCACTTTCGTCGATAGTTAAATCTTTTATTGAACAACTAGGAATATACTTGCCTACAGTATCTTTTATCTCTGTTAATATATCTCCCCAGGTCTCACTGTCGTTCGGATTAAAAATAAATTGAATTAATCTTGTTCCGAAATTAGGGTCTCTAAGTCTTTGTCCCTTCGGCGTAAAAATAAGATGTACTAATTCTGAATACACCTCATCCTCCTTTGTCTGGTTTAAATCTATTAGAGTATTGTCTGCTGACTGTACTGTAATAGGGAATTTAACGCCATAACGTTTTAAATTAGCCATTTATCATACTATAATATAAAATAAATATAGTGACCTGATCTTTTTCAATCAAGCCACTACGCTATAACTATTATTCGACCTTAAAATAATTATATTTACTTTTAACGAAATTACCAGTCCTATTTTCATTATGCCATATTGTCTGATTCGTTGAGCCTCTTAAAATAATACGACCATCTGTTTTATCTTTCTCGAAACGACCATCAATGACATAATCACATAACTTGATAATTTCCATCTGTTCATTGTTTAATTCATTAAGATAGTAACCAGTCCAAAGCCATATCTTTTTATCAGGAAATAAGGTTTCAATTTCCTGTATCAAATCATATAACTCTTTACCTTGCTGCAAAGGCTCACCGCCCAATATTGATAAACCTTTGACCTCATCGTCTGACAAATATCTTATCAGTAACTGTTTGGCATCATTATCGAATAATTTACCACTTTTAAAATCCCATATTGATGCATTAAAACATCCTTGGCAATGATGGGTACAGCCACAAAAGAAAATACTCGTATTAATACCTTTTGCGTTAGCAATGTCGTATTTTTTAATCAATGAATAATTCATCTTCTTTAAAAAATTAAATATGTAATACCCTATCAATAATCTCCTGTGTCTTACCTTTATTCCAGAATGTACTTCCAATATAACCACAGGTTCTACGTACAACCGTTAATTTATCGTGATCTCTTTCACCACATTGAGGACAATACCATTCACCGTTTTCATCACATTTCATCGTGCCAGTAAAGCCACACGTACCACATGAATCGCCATTTCGGGTGTTAATTTCAGCATATTGTATTGTCTCATACATATAGTCTACTATCTGTGACAATGCCTCTAAGTTTTTATCCATATTAGGAACTTCGATGTAGCTTACAGCCCCTCCTTTACTTTTCTTCTGGAAATTTGACTCGAACTTCAACTTTGAAAAGGCATCAATTTCTTCCATTACATTAACATGATAACTATTAGTAAACCATTCTTTATCAGTTACATCTTTTATAACACCAAAACGCTTCTGGGTCTTCAAGGCAAACTTGTAACACAAAGATTCACTAGGAGTTCCATATAATGAACAGCCGTTAAGTCCCTTAATTTTTCTCCATTCGATAGTTTTATTCTCAAGATATGAAATAACTTTATCGGCAAAATAGCTGCCTTTATTACTGGTATTACTTTCACCAGTCATATATTTCGTCATCTCATATATACCAATATATCCTAATGAAATTGAACTATATCCATTATCGAGTAATGAATCTATCGTATCATCTTTACCTAATCTTGCGATAGCTCCATTTTGCCAATGTATAGGGGAAACTTTAGTAGAAGCACCTCTTAACAGACTATCTTTTAACAAAAGGGCATCTTTACACAGTTCAAGTCTTTCATCGAGAATATCCCAGAACTTTTCTTCATCACCGCCACTTGATAATGCAACATCAACCAAATTAATAGTAACAACGCCTCGGTTGAACCTACCATAGAATTTATAATTTCCATTTTCATCTTTCCAAGGCGAGAGGAACGACCTACAACCCATACAAGGGAATACATTGCCATCGAACTGTTCTTTCATCACTTTAGCACTGATGAAATCAGGATTCATTCTCCTCGCAGCACATTTAACAGCCAAATCGGTTAAATAACGATATTCAGAATCTTTCGGTACATTATTTTCGTCAAGGACATATAGTAATTTAGGAAACGCCGGAGTTACATAGACACCATATTCATTCTTCATTCCTTGGTATCTTAACTTAAGCATTTCTTCTATAATAAGAGAAGTCTCTTTTATGTATTCTTTATCTTCGTTTAAATACATAAAGATTGAAACAAATGGTGTCTGTCCATTCGTCGAACTGAATGTATTCTCTTGGAACTGTATCGTCTGTACACCACTCTTGATTTCATCAAGTGTCCTCTTATTTGCTATTTTATCAACTTGTTCTTCAGTATATTGGATACCAAGTTTATCAAATTGCTCGATTATATCTTTCTTGTACTTATTATAAGACACCCTGACATAAGGGGCAAGATGAGAAACGGAGAATGTTTGACCACCGTATTGGCCATTTGCAACCTGTAATGAAATCTGAGTCGCAACAGTACAAGCAGTCTGAAACGATTTAGGGGTTTCTATCATTTTGCCATTTATAACCGTACCATTGTCAAGCATATCTTTTAAATTTATGAGTTGACAATTAAATATACCCCTATGTATCATGTAATCGGTATCATGGATGTGGATAAGACCCTCATTATGGGCATGAAGCAAATATGTAGGTATAATCTTCCTTTCCGAATAACTTCTTGACTCAACACCAGCGATTAAGTCCCTTTGTGTACTAATTAATTTTGCATCCTTATTTGAATTTTCATTGATAGCAGCTTCATTAGTACCATCGACGATGCCATAAATGTCCTTATCTATGATATCATCAGTCTTTTGGTATTGTTTTAAGGTCTTGAACCTTTCGTATGCGTTAGCGGTTAAATTTTGACCATATTCATTAAGCTGTTTAAGGACGAACTTATCGATTTCATTGTTAGTTACCTTATCTTTTTTAAAAAATTTATCTTCGCATTCCTCCTTAATCAATTTTGCTATCTTTTGGTGGTATACACCACTTCCTGATTTCATTGCCTTAACAATAGCTTGATAAATTTTATTTCCATTGAATTCTTCTTCAATGCCGTGCCTATTAATGTATTTTGTCATATTCTAATTGTTAAATAATATAAAATAACTATGTGTCTTTAACCGAAATTTATCTTTTAATTTTCAATATTTACTGCAAACGGTTGAGTATCAATCAGATATTTTTTATTAGAAAATTTCTACTTAAAATCGGTCAAGACTAATATTTAGTCAACTATTGCTGATATTGATTTGCGACTTGTTGTGCCACCGCCGACTGTTGTGACGGGTAGTCGATGCCGTCAAGATTATCGCTTTGATTATCTGTAAAATGACAAGTACCATTATTGAAACTGATATTCAGCATCTTGGTATCGTTCATTCTACCTCCTCTGAACTTCTGCACAAAAATATTCATCAAACCTTTTTCAGCCATATCTGTTGTTCTTGCGAATGTGATGATAACATGACCTATCTGAACCTTTTTTACCGAACCTCCGGCTTGTTGCAGACCAACATATTCTTGACCCAACGAATCCTTTGTTCCTTGAATAGGTACCCATAATGCAACATCGAATTCGTGTGCAATAGATTCAAGTTTTCTCATTGTTATACCTTCACGAGTCCACTCTTTATCTGCTGCGGTTTCCGGTTTCTCCAACTTAAGACATTCGAAATAATCAATAACTACCAAATCAGGTTTAAAACCATGTGCAATCATGTGCTTAATCTTGGTCTTGATCTCGCTTGCCGACATTTCGCCACTTTGTGGATGATAGCACGTTACATTCTCCTTTATCATCCTTGCCTCTTCAGCTTTCGTTGTCGAAAGCATATTAAGTACGTTAGGTCTTACCTCAGGCAATGAAAGCATGCAAGCATCAATATCGGTCATAAAGCCATAATATTTACGTTTTATATTTTTGTCTTCATCCTCGAAATGTATATGTAATACTTTAAAACCGTTATAATTATTTGCCTCGCATTTATATGTGGCGGCATACGCTGCAAATCCGGTAGTTGCACTTGTCTTTCCTGTACCACTTGGAGCGATGATAACTCCCAATTCACCCTTTGCGAGTCCACCGTATAATGCATTATCAAGACGCTCAAATCCTGTTGGTATTGCATTTCTATAATCTTCACTCAGGGCATCCTCGATACCATCCATAGGGTTATAACCTTTATCGAAATTCGTATTTACATCTAAGGCTTTTCTAATTATATCCTCTATTTCATAATAGTTATCAGCGTTACCTTTCCTAATTATCTCAACTGAACGGTTGATTGCCTTTGTAAGGTTTTGCTGTTTGAAAAATTTTTCACACGTATTTTCGATCAAGTCCATCCCATCTAATTCAGATGTCTTTATCTTTTCAAGAGTCGCTAAAGTCATCTCAACAGTGACAGCATCTGATGTCTTGCTTCTAATAAGAGTTTCTAACTCAAAATATGTCGCAACTTTTTCGTCTGTTTCATAACGTTCTTTCATAAATCTTACTATTTTTCTCAAAGCTTCGTCAGAGAACATATTTTGGTCTACAATACTTGCAATCGAAGCAAAGAAATTTTGATCCTCAATAAAACACTTAACCAATCTCATTTGGAATTCCGTTCCCAAATAACCTAAAGTAGTGGTATTTACAATTTCTGCCATTCTACGTGTAACAAAAAGTCAACCCGAAAATATAATCATTAAAGGTTAGATTCGGGTTGACAAGGTTAAAAAATTAAAAATATGTTGACAAATTAAAGGTAGCGTTCGATATAATCGATTTGACCTTTTGTAGGATACAAATGATTGAAATATTCATTCGACTTGGCAGATACTGCATTTCTCCAACCGTTTACGAATTCCTTATTATAGGTCGAATATGTATATGCCTTATCGCCATCGATACCATTCTTATAAATTTCATTCTTGGTATATTCATAATCATTGCTGTATGCGGTACTTAGATTATCGCAAATATTCTTGATTATCTGAAATAACAAATCGGGCTTTCCTACTGTCATATGATGAATAATTGCCAATGAGAATGACAATGTTGATGGGTCTCTGTCCTTGTATATTGCGTTTGAATTACTTAAATCAACGCCATTTCTTATATACTTAGGATATACATTTGCGTCCCACACTCTTTCATACAGTATTTTATCATCCATCATGAATGTAAATTTGAACACGAACTCCCCATCAGCAGGCTTTTCGTCCATATAATCAGTCGCCACATTTGTGGCAGATGCATAATCAAAATATGTTTTCTTTACATATTCACCGTTACTTAACACACCTTCACCTTCAGTCTGGTCTGTTAAAAACCGAACATCATCAGTATTAATGGTATCGATATCCTTTGCAAAACCTGTCAGTTTTACAGGATCATTATTCGTGTACCACATATACACACGGCTCTTTGACACCAAGTCATCTTGAATCATTTTAACACACTCATCCATTGTCTCTTTCAATTCGATAGATTCAACTGAGGCGTAATCAAAATTATTGATCCTGAAATAACGTTGACAAATCACATTCTCATTAATTGAGAGTAAAAATTGAAATTTTTCACGATAAGAAGAATTATCTACCTTCTTTATTACTTTTTCTTCCATCAAATAATTTAATTTAAGAAGTTAAACATTAAAAAAAAAAATAAAAACTAACTCGTTTAGAGTATGAAAAATGATAGTAAATCATTTCTTTACAGTTAAAACTGATGGGTGAACTCCGACACCCTCTATACCATTCGCAAAAACGTTTGGGATTGCTTTTTTCATTATGTTATACGCCCCCATTAACGAATACGTTTCAAATATACTACTTAATATCAATACTTTAATTATGTAGGCGAATTTTTTTGTTCTTTATCGATAATATATTTGAATTCGGTGAAAAAATTGCCGAAGCGTGTAGCATCTCTTAAATCGTCAATGCCATTATCAATAATTATCTTATACAAATTCTCGATACTGCGCCCTTCAGTATCCATCGGTGCATACATCATCGCCTCTATCATATCTTTCGCCTCTTGTGGCATCATCGGACAATTTGGGTCTGTTAAATCTATTATTTTATAGTTAATATCATAGATTTTATCGCCCTGCACACCATCGGTAACAGAATTTACGATATTATCTGCCCATTTCAAAGGTTTTTTCTTTACCTTTGCACGCTCCTCGTTGATTTTTTTTGCCCCATCGATAATTTCAGCCAATGTTACCTTACGTTCTTTCATTTGTTTGAAATTTGTAAGCAATGTTTTCTCTCCGAGACCCTTAATACCTTTAATATTGTCTGAACTATCTCCGCAAAGTACCTTCTTCAACGCAACATTCTGATAATTATAACCCATTACTTGCGTATGATTCTTTGTATTTATGAAATCCTTCATCGATTGGACATAAATTATCACTTGATCTGAAATAAGCTGTGTTAAATCCCTATCGTTGGAGACAATTACAACCCTTTCATTAGGCTTTTTATGTGTCACATAATAAGAAATAAAGTCATCGGCTTCGGTTTTGTCGCATACACATTGTCGTATGCATAATTCTTCGAAACATTCCATTAATACATCTCTTTGCCAATGGAATATTTCTTTCTGTTTCTGCTTCTCTGCCATTTTTACGGGGTCTTGTTTCTTGGCAAAGTAATTTTTCATACCGTTTATTCTTTTGTTGACCTCTTTCATATAATCTGAAAGATTATCATCCTCGAATACCTTATCACGGTTTGCTTTATATTCTGGATATATGTCGTAACGACTTTGTCCTGAACTATCCCCGTCCCAAAATACATAGACGTATCTGAAATTTCCCTTTCTTAACAATAATTTTAATTGAAGAAGACATTGGAATATTCCACCTGTCTGTTTTCCATTACTTGATACCTTTTTATCTGCAAGTGAGGACAGCTCTAATATGTTAGAGCCATCCACTAACAAGGTATTAAACGTCTTATTTGAGATCTGTGGCTTTATTTTCTGGATCCTCTTTGGTATCGGTTGTGACATTTTTCGATTGCTGTTTATCGGTTACTAACACGGCAGTATTATCCACCTTTTTATCTGATTGAACCTTCATCGCATTTCCGAGAATTTCAGATTGTGTAGTTTTCAAGAACACACAAAAATCGCCCGTAGGTAATACAATGACATCCTTAGTGGTATCGAACTTATCCAATTCACTCTTGCTCAATGAACGGAAGTCATCAATCTTTGAAAAAATTCTCACATTAGGCGGAGAAACAAGATTAATGTCCTTTTGTTCACTACCATCCAAGGTAGTTCCACACATCTTCATAAATGTCATGAAAGGCAAATTAGATGATTTCTTTTCATTGATTTCATAATATGCCTCTTTAATCAAATTAACTTTCATAAAATAAAAACGATTAAATATACATTAAATTTTTATGTTGCAAATATACTACTTAATACAATACTTTTGATAGATATTCTATTTAAAAATGTTAAGGGTAGGAGATTTTTTCCTCCTACCATTATTTATAACGAATTTTGTTATTCTTCCTCTTCATCAGTAAATACCACATCTTCGATATCGGCAGTCTTATTTGACTTCGACAATTGTTCATTTAATTGTGCCAACATATCACTAATATGTTCTTTCTGATATTGTGGCAATTCTTCCTTGTCGATAAGACCATGAGCTGTACATATCATATTACCCTCGTATGTGACATTATATGGACTAGGAAGATGGTTTTTAACGACCTTAATCTTAGTCTCAAGACCATATCGATAAGTTGCACCCTTAGAGACTGCCTTAAGTTTCTTTGTACCGCTTGTCAATGCGCCTCCTACGTGGACTATCAATCCGTGGCATGCATAAAAGAATGTATTTCCATTCTTATATTTAACAGTAGGAGCTGCCATTGGAGCAGTCATTGAATCAAGCCAAATCTTACTGATCGCTATCATCGTATTGGTATAAGGTGATGACATCTTACGAGATGACGGTATACGATTATTCAGAATATTAGAGAATGCGACACTCACAGAACCAGCATCAAACATATTATTATTCGTCACTGACTTATATGATTTATATGAATTAATCGAACCGATAGAGTCCCATACAAAGACAAAACCCTGGTCAATTTCTCCATTATCCTGTGCATCAAGTAATTCCTTCATACTTGCGGCTATATCTTCAATAACGGCTTCCTTTCTCTTATTTTTAGTCTCCTTACCGGTTGAATAATCATATTGTCCATACTTAGCAGCAAGGATGTTATTATTAAAGTAAATGAAATCACCATCGTAAGTTATTATTCGATTCTCTTTCGTATATGTAACTTCACCAGTCTCAGGATCAACGTGTTCGACATCTATCTCACCATATACAGGAGTTGCCTCGAAGCCCATATCAGTAAGATATTTCCAATCCATGTTATTCTCAGTATCATAAATCACAGGAATAAACCCCTGCCTCTGTGCTGAGGCTAGGACATGATTTAGAATCGTCGTTTTACCAGTATCAGAGAAACCACCTATCATACTTACATACCCAATTGGAAAACCTGTAAGTCTAGTCGCCTCTTGAAATGCCTTTGGCATCACCAACCAATCCATAGGTTTGTCGGCATTACTTACCTCAAGATTTGCAGCAGTAACATTTAAGCCTACTTTCTCTTTCCACGCACTAATTCCTTTCTTCTTAATACCCGCACCTTTTTTAATTGCTTGTTTCATAATAAAATCTTTAAATTTGCATTACTTTTTGTTAATTAACTCACTATAACATTTACGACACATCGTGACATAACGTTCATTACCGCCTGTCATTATCTGTTCACCCTCATTCACAACATCGCCATTATCGTCTACCCTTGCATTTATAATCGCCTTTCTGCCACATTTACAAGATACCTTCATTTCTTCAATATTATCAGCGAGTTCGAATAAACGTCTTGAGCCATCGAACAACTTCGTCTTAAAATCAGTACGCAGTCCATAGCACATTACATTAATATTTAATTCATCTACTATTTTTGCTAACTGATCTACTTGTTCACTTGTTAAAAATTGGCTCTCATCGACCAGTATCCATTTTAAAGGTTTATTAGGATTGTTATATACCTTAATTATACGGTATATATCATCCTTGATGTCGATAGAAAGACACTCCCGTTCAATTCCTACCCTCGATTTAATGATTCCTTCATCACGGTCATCGATAGACGATTTTATACAAATGAAAGGGATATTATTATTCTCAAAAGAGTGTGCCTTCATTAATAAAGACGCACTCTTTGAGACGTTCATAGGACCGTATACATAATATAACTTAGCCATATAATGTCATTTAGAATGGTAATGGTTCGCTATCGTCATCGACTGTTGCATCTGTTGTCACCGTAGGTTGAACCATCTGTGATGGGTTTACCACATTTGACGTTGGTGTTGCAATATGCACATCACTCTGAGGTGTTGCTTGTGGAGCATTCAATATCTGCTGTGCAACTTTATTAGCCTCTTCGTCTTGTTGTTGCTTCACCAATACCGCAGTATCTCGACTTTCATATTTACCGGTTTCTTTATTTTTTACAGGAATTTTACCTTCTGCGACAATTGAGAGATAATCTGAGTGACGAATACTATATGCATCAGTCCACTTTTTACCATCATTGATCCATTTATTTGCCTGTTCGATGTCCTTTGACAAAGGAGAAGGGAATGTTGCATCAACAATATTGATTGAAACCTTATCCGTCGATTTACCATCCTTTGTGAAGGTTCTCTTTATATTCAATACTAAATCTTTTCCATCGTTCAAGTCGAAGATATTATATATTGTGCCATCAGGCCTAGGTTCTTTACGGGTACTAAAGATATTCATCAGTTTATCGTAAATACCTTCACCTTTTGAATTTTCGTTAAATCTCCAAAATTTCGGTCCTTCAGCCTCATTATCACGGTCGATTACTCTTACAATGTAAGTATTTTTCGCTTTGAAAGTACAAGCCTGCTTGAAAATAGTCTTTGATTCTTCTTCCTTGCCTTCTGAACGACGTAAATTGGCTAATTCAAATAATTCATTTGCCTTTTTACACAAAGGGCATCCATTCGGATCCTTTTCCTCGATATGTGAGTCATTCAAACAAACGAAAGATTTAAAGCCACTCTTCGCAATTTCCACAGGTACTTTAAGGGAATGGGTTCTCAAAACCATAAAGATATTAGGGTCAGTACCACTTACAGGCAAAATTCGGATACGAAGAGTTTTCTCATTTACATCCTTATCCAATTGCGTGTTCAAATACAATTTCGGGTCAAAATTGAACTTCTTTTGACTGTCATCATGTTTTCCTTGTGAATTTCTGTATTGTGCTTCGATTGCATCAATACTTGTGTTGTTAATTAATGTTTCCATATTTTTTACATAAAATAAATTAAATACCTTATAACTATTAAACGTTGCGTTTTACATTTCAAATGTACTACTTAATCTTGCATTTTGAATAAAATTACGGGGAAATTTTAAAAAAATTAACTTCTTTAATTTCCCCATAATATAAATATCAGAAATTTAAGAAATCAGACAATTTCATATCATCATCAAAAGAATCGGATACATCCTTATAATTAATGCCATTTAAGTCACTGTCCTTTATCTCGAATTTTTCTTGTTCCTTATCTGTCGGAACGTCATTATCAAACATTACGTCATAATTAGGGTTATCCTTTACCTTTTTCTCCCAATATTCTTTTGGCTGTTCAGAATATGGATATCCCGCTTGTGAACGTATATTCAACTGTTCTTCTTCCGTCGGATTACGTCTCTCGAATTCTTTTTTCAACGCCTCGATTTCCTGATTCTGTTTATCGATGGCATCATTGTACTTACTTACTACCTTCAGTAATCTAAGCAATTGATGATTCACACCATCTACCTTTTCTTCGGTTGCCTCTTGTGAATCCGTAAGTTCATCAACATCAATAACCTCGTCATCCGGTTGCATTTCGTCCGTTCCCATCCCATCATCGGTCGGCATACTATTATCCGTCTGTGGCGGTACTGGTGGCATGGTATCTGCTGAATTATCAACAGTAGGCATCGATGATTGAGTATCTTGATTCTGATCTTGCGGCATTGCTGCATCCATAGGAGGTTGTTGTGATGCAGGTGGTGTCCCTGTATTATCTGATGCCGGTTGCGTCTGATTACCATCCATCGGTTGACCTTGAGCCATGGCGTTACTTCCATCGTTATCCGTCTGTTGAGGATTACTATTTGTATCATCGTCACCTTCCTCGGTCAATGGGGCTGACGTAATGAAAGTATATTCATTTATCTGCTTAAAACGATTGACGGCTTCAGACAGCTTGTATTCTTCAATAAGTTTTCTGTCTGCCATTGTATTTAATCGTTTAGCATCATTTTATTTTCCTCAGTCAATACGATTGTACTATTCTCTGTACGCTCAATTAGTCCTTTGTCCTTCTTCTCGATCTTTACCTTTCTCTTAGGTGCTTTCACACCTGCTAATGCCTCTACTTTGGCAAGTCTTTCATCATTCATATCGTCAGTGTTATTTATTTCATTATTTTCGACTTCATTTACTTTATTTTCATCTGTTTTTAACGGTTCGGCATTCACTTTATGAAGAACCACCGAATTCCTTAAAGGTCTCACATACTTCTTTGACGGTTTCTTACCGAAAAATCTTTGTACCATAACTTTAATCTATACCTTATAAACATAAATATAGACAAAACCTAAAAATAATCATATAATATTAGATTATTATGTATTTTATCACCAATTAATCTCTTTACCTTCGTCGGTATTTTGGTGAAATTTCTAACCCATTGAGTATTCCTAAATTTTCTTATGTTTCTTTCGATACTCGATTGTTTTATTCCATAAAACATCATTGTCCCTAATGAAAAACCCCATACTATCTTAAAATGAGGACTGTAAACATACAGAAAATTATTATTGTCTATATACGCTATCTTATAATCATCTGATTTTGTCAAATATATAAGTATTTTTTTAGTCTTCTCCATTGAACAATCAATATAGTCGACATATTGATATTCAACTTTATCAATGATATTGTCAATTGCTTCCAGACTGAATTTATATATATCATCTTGGAAATCAACACCTCTTTCTGTCTTACTGAATGTCCACCATAAATTCTGCTTATGGTACGACTTCTTCAATATATTGAAATCCTTGATATATTTCTTGGCATTCTTATAACCTATAATAAGAGTAGGGAGAGATTTATCTATCTCATCCATACTCTTACATTTATTTACTTTAATATCGAACTTAACCCTTGTCAAATCCGTTATAACATTCGCCAATACTTTTTGCATAAATTGATAATTTTACATTAAACGTCGCAAATGTACTACTTCATTCTGAATTATAGAGAATTTATATAATTTTTAACTTCTTGTACCGAAGGATTATTATTATCATTATAAACATTATGGTAATCACCATACTTCGTATTGATTATAAATCTACGCCATCCCTTATTATCATTGATAACATGACTGCCATCTTTACGGGTCGCATTTAACATATAATTACCTATTAATTTCATCACTTTATTAAACGCCTGTTGTGGAGACATATTATTTAATGAATCAATGATATTAGTTGTAACGACTCCAGGTATAAAGAAATGTCCTCGGGCATATATAATCGCAATATTTGGATCTTTCAATTGTGAAGCCTTTCCTTCATCCCAAGACCATTTATAATAATTCTTATAATTATAATCATTTCGTTTCGTCTTCTCGTGATACGTATTCCACGCATTATTCTGTATTCCATAACCGTGAGGTGTAGCGGCTGTTGGCTTCTCACCACCTTCGAGTTGTATCGTCCATTCCATCCATCTATTAAAGGCCGTACCATTCCCTTTACCGAAATGTTTATCCAATACATCCATTGAATAATTACGATAATTTAAAAATCTATTCTTGAAATTAGTCCTGTCAGACCTATAGATATTACCGGCTGTTTCGTCGAATTTAGGATTTACCTTCTTTAAAAAATCTTTAGGATAATACCTATCGATATAGGTATATCCATATTGACCTCCGACAGCACCTATCCAACACTGATGACGAACAGTACCTTCATTACTAAGGACACCTACGTGCAATACGTGATATTTGTTATATGTTCCAGGTGCCATATCTTGAGCATTACTATATTCCATTATTATTTGATCTACTTCATTCAAATGTAATTTAGCAAGAATATCAGTTACCTGTGCGATCTCAGGACGTGGGGTCTCTGTGGTAGGGACTGGTGTAATACATTTTCCATTCTTATTATAATACGCTATCGTTAAATCCATCGCATTTCCACGACAATGGGCTGATGAAGGGTTTTTAGTTTTGTTATTTTTGTCCCTAAGTACACTACTAAGTACAATATTCCATTTCATCTTTGGCTGATTTTCCGGTAACGAAGCGATTTCCTCATATAGTCTATTGAATAATGAGACTAATTTATCGTTTCTCTTAATTCCATTCTTTGAATCGATTCCTAGACCATCTATGGTCTTGGCATTACCAGTATTCGGGTCATGATACCAGTCTTTTCTCCAAGTAGTTGCCCTTTTATATTCCTCTGTAAAGTATGTACCTCCGCTATTGTTGCTGTAATCGCCACTATTATACTCATTGTTCCTAGTATCACCGGCAGGTTTTGATACAAAGAATGAAGTACTAAACGGTTTAGGAAACCGGCACAATTTCATACCTCTGAAAGTTGTTGTCATATTACCAGGTGTCATACTATGCGTTACCTTATATATCATATAGGTTCCTCTCCACATAGGTACGTTAAGCAATTGGAAATACATCAGAGGGCATATCTGTGCATTACCAAGCATCTCTACCTCACACTCATATGAATAATTCGTGTAGACATTAAATACGTCCTGTCCAGTAAATGCGATTTTTCTCTCATGAGACTTACCTACACTAATCAGATTATGCCATACCTTAATCGCTTGTTCTGTCTGTACAGGATTATTCATATCAACCTTGATATTCTTGAACAAATGCTGATTTTGTCTTGCGAAACTAACACCGAATGAAGGCACCTTATACCCTAATCTTGTAATGGTATCGTCTGAATTTTCCAATAATCTATCTGATTTAAATATTGGAGGTGCGACATTGAATCCATCTGTGTGTGACCATATATCGAAACTATCATATCGAAAATTATTGATATTCGATGGTACTTCAGACAACTTATGAATATAGATAATTACAAATTTATTATTATTCTGCGGAGCCGGTATTTCATTATATGGCATCGGTCTGAATACTTCTTTCATAGTCTCAATGTCAGAATACATTCCTTCCTTATTATGTCCATCTGTCGTATCTTCGCCAGTAAAATGGATAAAATCAGGAACCGCCATAAACCAACAATCATGATCCTTGCATAAATCGCCTATGAAACTATACAGACTCTTGTCTGTTGCTGCACCCTTATAGGCATCTATTACCTTTTGGCAATTCAATGGCAGACGATAATACGTATTACGATAGAAAGAATCCATAAATATGAAGTCATTGTCAAAAAACGTAGATACATCATATGTATTTTCTGCCTTTCCGACCAACCATCTATCCCATACATTCTTTAAATAATAATAAATCGCTACACATAGATTCCTATTATAATTCAATCTGTCATTTTGGGTAGGACTTAAATTACTGTCAGTAGTCATAACCTTAGATGTAGAACCCACGATTTCCTTCAATTTATCCGTAAAGCCCTTAACGTATGCCTTAAACACGCTCCTATCAACGGTAACAACATCATTCGAGGAAGTTTTACTATTATTGCCCATTACTCTCGCACAAGAATCAGAAACGAGACATTTTCTAAGATATATATCTTTTAATTTAGACTGCATATCTTTATCATCCTCATTGAATAGCATCTTAAAGCCATAAATACCTTGAGTATTCTTTCCATTTTCAACGGCAAACATACGATATCTAACGACAGAGCCATTATTCATACATATGCCATTATTACGTATCCATGTCATACGTTCTTTCAAGGTATATATCTTCTTTTCCGGCCCAACGGGTTTACCATTCCATATATTCCAATACATTTCGGCATCTTTGCATAAAGTTGCCGGAGTATATCTCTGTACTAATTTATTTTTTCTGTCGGCAGGAATATGCCAATTACTAATCTCACATGAATTTTTAATTGTTCCGAAATCATCCTTACTAAAATTCAAGAACATCTCAACCAACTGTTCCTCAATATTATAATCAATTGATGAATTACCGCCTAACAGACTACTCAAGGTAACGTTATACATATGAGCTGTCGTTGCGTTATTGTTTCCTACAGTAAAATAATATTCTCCGTTCAATTTAGTGAACAGTGCATATTCCTTTCCGCAAGGACAGTAATTTTTATAACCATCATTATATACAATAGGATCCTTTGGCTGTCTCTTTCTCCACAATAAACCGCCTAATAATAACAGATATCCATATGGCACACACTCTATACAACCACTGACCTTATTTTTAGAAAAGACATTTAATATATTGGCATAATTGTACTTAAATGTATGTAAGAATAACAACGCTTTTACATTTCTCTGAGTATCTTTATTCTTTATTTTTTCATCTTGTAAATAATAGAATGGACTACCGAAAATATTTACATTAAACTTAATACTGTTATTTTCGTAAAAATATTGTTTCAAATCCTGTATAACTAATTCATCAGTAGATACCGTATTCGACCCACTATTTGTTGTCACGGTCCACGTACCATCTGGTTTACATTCTACACTATTTTTATATTTTGTTGTAGAATACCATCCATCAAAATCAGGTAACTTTTTACGGGTATTCTCATTCTTCAAGGTAGGATTTGCCGAATCAGAACTTAATTCGGTCTTAAATAAATCATCAGTATTAATTCCTATTGTACCGAGATTGGCACTTAACATATTCTTGGCATTAAAGAATTTCGAGTATCTCTCATCACTGACTTTCCAATATTTCTCAGTGAATGTCTTAAGCCCACTATTATCCGTTATATCATAATTTATCACTTTTACACTGCCTTCATTCAATTTTACATAACGATTAACTATCGAATTCACGTAATCGGGATCAGTAAAAATATTAAACATATCCAATGAAATGCTTTTTTTATTCAAACGGACAGTATCAGACGGATATAAAGTATTCTGCATTACATCGACATCATAGTTATTCTTCTGATACGTAGGAACAAAATAAGGTTTCCCACCATCTACATCATATACATAATCCCGTTGATAATCATTATAATTTCTAAACTTGGAAGGTATCAAAGATACCCCTTTCTTATCATAATAATGTACCCATTTACCATCCCTAAAAAAAGGGTGTCTGTCGTTACTCACGCCGTTTACTTTAAGAACTGTTTCGAATTTATGTCTTTCTTTTTCAGTGTTAGTCGATAATACACCGTATTTGTCGTAATTAGTATCACATTCGGAGATACCTACTATAATATTAGAAATATCATCATTACCAGCTTTATTTAAAATATTACCTTGGATAAGACCTATCGAACCTAATGCGTTATAATAATTGTATGCATCAATATTGCCCAACAATTTAACTGTAGGTATATCATTCTGCATATTTTTGGTCATTATTCCAAATAATTGTGCGGCTCTAATAGACAAATAGCCACTTAATTCACTCAAAGATGCTTCGCCTACACCTTTGAATACATTTCCATTGTTATTGAAATCACAAGTCGTTATTGGGAAACTGTTTAATTCGGTTGATTCACCCTTTTGGCTTTCATTAGATTCCTCGATTGACTGTATTGCCATTTCAAAGCCGTATACTACTTTTTCCTCAACAAAGTCACCTTTTAAATCACCAGGCCAACCAAAGGTCTCGGCATCATCCTCAATAGTAACATTCTCACCATCAGTAGTCGTTGCCTTTGAATTAATAATACCTACCCACGCAGGTACTGTTACATCTTTATGGTCTCCACTATTTACAAATAAATCTGTCTGTGACTGTATATTATTAATACCTAAGACTGAAGGGCTTCTAAGACCGTTCAATGCCTCAGACTGTATATCCTTCGATGCCTCATACATTATATGACAGAACGTTTCAAGATGACAGAATAATAATTTAAATACATTGCCAATATAAGGTTTAAACGGAAGAATACTAGTAATATCCTCGTCTATTGATTGCGTTATTTCCTTCTCCATTCTGGTTTTTGAAGCCTCCAAATTCTCTACATTTGTAGATATATCGGTTATCAAAGTTCCGCAATCAATTATATACATATAACGATGCAATATAGTTTCGTTCTGTTCTCCTACGTATTTTATTATTTGTTGTACTGAACTATCGGTCAATGTCCTTCCATCATTAAACTTTAGCTGTTTAACGTTAGTAACCGTTGGTCTCTTTCCTTTCAATTGATTAAACCAAAAGGTATTTTGACTCTTGGAAAAGGTATCGACCCCTTTAATATCGAGCGGACAATCTATATCCCAACCATTAGGCATTTTTTCCTTGCCTATCATTGTACTACTAAAGGCATCATTATATGTCTTGACAGCTTCAACGAATGATTTATATGTACCGCTTGCGTTAATTAACTTTATGTTCTCTTTGTCAGAAAATATTATAATCTGTCTCTTTTTATCAGCTTCGTTCGTTGTGTCGATATAATAATTGTTTACATCTTTTAATAAACTCTGATAAAAAACATTAAAATTATTCAGTATATTATTCAATAATGTTTTTTCTTGCTGAACAGCACTCAAGTCACTATTTGTACCGTCTGAAATGGCTGACTGTTTTTCATTGTACTTAGATTGCGCATTTTCGATCATATCGAAAAAATAATTTAGACGGACAGGTTCTTTATCTGGTTTGCCATCTTCACCGAGCATCTGCCATTTAGGGTCACTTTTATGTTTATCCCAATATTCAACACCGACATAAGGATTATGTGGTGCAGCAATCAAGTAATCCAACGGTATATCAGTCAATAAGGCATAAGAATAACCTATAAATGAGACTGTAAATTCAAAATTACCTGTCTGTGAATTAAGTTCTGCCTTAAAATTACTACAAGCCAACTGATAAGTTACTGGTTTACCTAAGAAACCTTTAATTTGTAGCTTAAACTCAGGATATGGTATCGTAGCGAAACATCCGAATACATTATCGGCAGTCAATTTATCATTATAATGTATTGCTTCTTCTCTACCGAAGAAAGCAGAACCCCTTGTATCGACGAATTTAATCGATACCGTAGGAGTATACCAACTTTCGAATGAAACATTTACTTGTTCGACACCTAATCCTTCAATTTCCTCACCTTCGAAATAATGGTCAAATGATATATCCGTGTAACTTGTCGTAAGCGAATTTGTACCATTTCCTACGTCATTACCAGACATGAATGTTACCCATGAAGGAGTATCCTGTTTAGGAGCACTCGTCCATGATATTACCCACTGATAATTACCCTTATCATCTACTTGTCCACTGTTTCCACGCACCTCATTACTTCTGAAACGAGAGGCAACCTTGACTATCAAATCAAACGCAATGGAAAAATCTTCGTATGGTGGTGTTACTGGTATACCATCAACGCTATCAAAAACATCGTTTGGTTCTACATAACATATTCTATTGATTCTTTCTTCTTGACCTATAACATCTGCCATTATATCGTTTACAATTAAATTATTTTATACAATTTGCCATTATAAAAATAACTAGTGTAAACCTCGAAATCAATCAATAAACATAATCAATAAGCCATACTTTATAGACCGTGCCATCATGTTCACTTACCATTTCTGCTTTAATTAAATTATAAGGTTCGATATCCGTAAAGGTGTAACGATAGGTTCTACCTGAAATTTCTGACGGTAGACATCTTGAATAGAAATTATACCATTCCGTTAATCTCTCAATATCATATATGCCATCATACAGATACCAAAGGTTGATATTCAAGTCATTATATTCGCATGCGTATTTACAGTTGCTCCCATGTCGTCGATACGTATTTCCTCCGATAATATCATACCAAACGTCATATCTGTCGTCTACAACTTCCTTTTCGACCCTCTTGCCTTTGATGAACTCACCAATAAATGAATAATTGGTTTCCTTTACTATCTGTCTTATATCATCCTTATACGGATAGTCATACATGAATCTTGTTACTTCTTTTAAATATCCTCTATCGTTACCTGATATGTCTTTAAATGTACTTTCTACGACATATCTGTCACTATCCAAGACATAGGAATATATGAATTTCGTCTTTTTATGACCATACTCATCATAGTCAGTTCTATGTAATCTGCCGTCTTTGTATTCCATACATTTACATAACTTAAAACCCTTGTCTTTTACCCAACCGACGTTCGGATACCATGTTTCACTTTTTACTAATTCGTCTACCTTTATGAGACGGCATTCGTCATCATAATAAAAGTTATACCTTATTGTGTCTTTACTATTCGGTACAAATGATGTGATGCTACGAACCATCTTCTTGCCTTGATGGTTTAACTTTTGAGCTTCAGATAACTGAAAATTAAACAGCAAACATAATATAAATACAAAAAATCTCATAACAATATAATATTATATGGTTAATAATATTACAAAGTTATGAGAAATTATGTTATCCTCCAAATATTTTAAGTTAATAAATACTAACTAATGAGATTCTATATAATTGTTAATGGCGTTTTCATAACGATTTATCGCCGTATTCAATGGATATGGTATCCTTAATACTACACCATCAGGTATTGAATACTCCAAACTGCCGTAAGAAGGGTTTGCCATCATTACTAACCATCCGTAATTTGCATCGTTGTAATATTTGTATGATAATGTATCCATACGCATAGTATCCTTTTTGAATATTACAGTAATATCAGTGCTACTTGGAGTTATCTCGACATTAGGCATAATATGGCTGCTATTTTCGCCTCTGAAACGACTGTATCTATCATAATATGACATATTTTGTTCAATTAATTACTTTATTTCTTTTTTTATTTCTGTGGTATAAGCATAACTCTTGTCGGTTTCAAGTTCACTTATTCCAGTTATATAATTCTCCTTATACGAAGGTCTATCAGCACGATTGTCATACAACCTTGAATTGGCATAATAATTAAATGTCATCGCATTCTGCAAACGTTTAACCGGTCCTGCAAGGTCTCCACCTCCAATAAATTTGAAACTGATATTCACATGTGCCAACAATGGTTGCATACCAATGCCCTCAGTATTAAAATCCCACTGCAATGGATCGTAATCAATACTGATATTATCAATTACTATTAATTGGTTATAAAAATCGCCCAAACGTAATACACAATACGGCGCACGTCCGAACGCAAGGTTATTCGCCGATTTCGCTTGTCTATCAGAAGCACCGATAGTATTTCCTTGTCTAGTGCACTGCTGCAAGAAAGTTAATCTTGCATTAAAACCCTCAGGTGTCATACTATGAAAGCAAGGGTCGAAATATTGTATCTTATCCATCAGTCTATCATACACCGCCGGGGCTTCGTGTTCTAATTTCTTGAAGAAATAATATTCTTGATCATATCTCAAATTGTTATATTCTTGAGTACTGTAATTTTCTTTCAAATTTGGAGTATATATATCACCATATTTCTTGCTCTGTATGTTAATAAGAGAATAATATTTGGCTACTCCACTTCTATTTGTACGGCATTCAACGGCATTAGGATTAAATGACTTTATTTTTTCATATTCGTCAGCACTTATTTCTTTCCATCCGTCATTATTAACTTCAGCTAAATTACTAACCGAATTTTGGCTTCTTGCTGATATACTTCCAAGTTTGTTCACCTTTCTAACGAATTGTGTTTTATCATCCGACAAATACCAGATATCACCGTTTTCATCTTTATATGCCGTTTTCTGATTTTCATCCTTGATTTCAGTATACCCTTTATATTTTGTATTCTCACCACTATCACTTTCTGCCAGAGTCGTTGTAACTTCACGTTGGAATGTTATCATAACCTTTGCAGACCTCCACTTCTTGGCAGTTGAACCACTGACATTTAATTTATCTGCTGAATTCACTGCCTTTGATGATTGTGAGGTTGATTTCTGTGAGATATTATTAGAGAATACATCACTATAACGTTTTTCCAACCAATCAATTACAGTCTGTCCACGATTAATCGCTAATTTATCATTTCTTGTTGCAGATACACTTTTCTTGGCACTAGTTCCAGTCGAAGTCGTTTTATTCTTATCGTGATTATTGGAATAGCCTATTGTTTCCACATAGACAATTTTATATTTACCTTCTACTCTGCCTTCAGTCTTCGTCTCATCACCATAGAAAATAGTTTTTAATTTATCTATCCTTTCAGTTTTACTATTCAGACATCGTTTAATAATGTTATCTGAGATAGTTTCATTCTTTTTACCTTCCAATGCCGCAGCCACCTCAGCAAAACTATATAACACACTTTTATTCTCTTCGTCGGCAGGGACATCAAATAACTTTCTTACCGCATCCACATCTGAATTATAAGCAAATGATTTCGTGTCAGAATAGTTATCGTCTCTAAGTAATGTTTGGTCATAAGTATTTATATAATACTCACTCTTAGGGGCTTGTTCATATTTACCATCGATACGATAATACCATTTTTTGTTATTTGCTTGATATGAACTTCTGTTCTTTTGATACTGCCATATCGGTTTTGTACCATGGATGTAATTATACTTATCCGTCATATTGACATAATTAGAAATACCTTTACCATCGCTTGATATTTCATATCCGTGACCTTTATTCCACGTACTGTTTTCCGATAACATTTCGATAGTTAACGGTATATCCTTTGTCGGGGCATTTTTATTATCCCCGTTAGACTGCATCTGAGCGCCAGAACCAGCAAGCAAATATGCAATCGCCTCGACATTACTGCCTATATGGTCATAATATCCTGAATAATTGTTTGGATAAAATACATAGAATGTCAAAACCAATTCCTCGGTCGTTTTTTCCTGTTTTGGTTCTCTTTTTTCAGGTTCAGCCTTTACCTTAAGCTCTTCCTCAACGGTATCCTGTATATATTCATCCGTTAATGGCGTAGGCTTAACATAATGCAGCAAACTGCCCTCATCTTCAGGTTTTCCGCTGTCACAACCAGCAAAGAATCTAAGTAAATCACTATCCCTTACCTTATCCTTTACATCGTCTGCGTGCCATCCTACATAATCAATTATCGAAGGGTGGTCTACGACTAACATAAAAGACAAAGTACCAGTCCTCGTGGTATTGACATATGTATACACGTCTTCACCACGACCTATAAAAGACTGTGTTCCCCAATTCACATTCGTTGTTTCGTTAAAATCAATACCATAAGGTGGAAACCACATTATTCTACCTCCATTAGGTCCTCTCTGTTCCCAAGACAACGCTTTCTCAAAGGAATACGGATCATAGCCTTTCCACGCAAGATTCTCTATCGAGAACATACACTGTTTTGTGTGTATATTATATTCTCCACCACCTTGATACTTAGGAGTTATGTTGGGATAACCGTTATCTTGTATTACAGATTTGTTCCAAGCTTCGTCATTATCACCTGTTTTCCATCCCCATTTTTCGTTTCCTTTCTTATTTGATGTAACATTACCAGTATCATCGTGTGAAAAATTATTCCAATGATGGAAATCCTTTAATTTCGTAACTGACTTGAAATTTCCATATTCATCCATTTGATAGAAAGGTCTTATCCTCTTGAAAAGCCTATCATACTGATAATGGTGTGTCCATACACGACAATATGGATTGTTGTATCCATTTATACTATATCCCTTACCTCCATTCTTCTCTACATCTCTTAATAACAAGTTCCTACCGTGTGATTTACCGAATTTTTGGGTGTTTGCGTCACCTATTCCGCTTACATTCTCTGCACCACCCATTACGCCACCATCTCCGTGAAATCTCGAAATCAATGTATTAATCTTGGCTTGATTAAACAATTCCTTTGTCTTACTTAGAATACTATCTTTTTGACCTTCCAATTCCCATTTAGCCGAATCGTCAGTCAAGGTATCATTATCATCAGGAAATAAATTAGAAGTTTGACTATATAATTGTCCATGATTTACATAATTACCGTCATTTCCGCTTCCACGTGCTTCAGTTCTTCGGGTACTAATATAACCATTCTGCTCCATACCACTAACATTACGGGCGAAATTATCGGTATAATTTATATCACGAGTATACAATGGAGACATTGCCGATGTTGTTATATGCGAACCGTCACCCTTAAACGCAGCATCCACGCCTAATGCCGACATCGTGATATCATGTTCTGTGATATTAAGCATCATCAATCGTCTCAGATATACTTCATTTCTATTGTTAAAATTACAAAATTGGTCTATGGATAAATCTTTTATAAGACCATCCATAAAGTTATACTTACAACGATTGTTTAATGCTATATTATCAATTGTACGATAGCCATAATCAGGTGTTTTCTCGATAATATTCTTAGCCTCATTAACGCCTATGGCAATAGCATCCTTCGTCGCATTGACTATCCCTTTTGCGACGCTTGTAATGCTTGACTTACCACTACTTTTCTCTGATTTTACTAAACTTCTCTGTTTACCTGTTATTCTTCTTACCATTGTTGTTAATGAGGTGATTAATTATATATTATTAGATAAATATGGTACTTTCTCTATTTTCTGAAATTACTATTTCCCACTGGTCTACCACCATAATATTTGGTGCTTATATTCTGAACTATCATATCACTGATTGCCCTAAGCAACATAGGATTATTATTAAGCTCACTTATTATATCCACTGTTTGTCCGTTACTACCGGTTAATTCTAATTTACCGTCGATTTTTATACTGACCGGATCTATCTGTACCTTTCCGTCGTTGGTTGACTGAGAGGATATCGAAGGAGTCTCGGCGAATATCGCATCCTTACCCAACGGTTCGGTAGGAATCACGTCAGAAGACGTATTGCCATGCACTTCATTGTACACGTCGTTAAACAACGTGTTAAATGTGCCTCCTGTCTTGGCAAAAGTCGCAGTGCCTTTTGTATCAGATTTCGCTATCTGTACCTTTCCGTCGTTGGTTGACTGAGAGGATATCGAAGGAGTCTCGGCGAATATCGCATCCTTACCCAACGGTTCGGTAGGAATCACGTCAGAAGACGTATTGCCATGCACTTCATTGTACACGTCGTTAAACAACGTGTTAAATGTGCCTCCTGTCTTGGCAAAAGTCGCAGTGCCTTTTGTATCAGATTTCGCTATCTGTACCTTTCCGTCGTTGGTTGACTGAGAGGATATCGAAGGAGTCTCGGCGAATATCGCATCCTTACCCAACGGTTCGGTAGGAATCACGTCAGAAGACGTATTGCCATGCACTTCATTGTACACGTCGTTAAACAACGTGTTAAATGTGCCTCCTGTCTTGGCAAAAGTCGCAGTGCCTTTTGTATCAGATTTCGCTATCTGTACCTTTCCGTCGTTGGTTGACTGAGAGGATATCGAAGGAGTCTCGGCGAATATCGCATCCTTACCCAACGGTTCGGTAGGAATCACGTCAGAAGACGTATTGCCATGCACTTCATTGTACACGTCGTTAAACAACGTGTTAAATGTGCCTCCTGTCTTGGCAAAAGTCGCAGTGCCTTTTGTATCAGATTTCGCTATCTGTACCTTTCCGTCGTTGGTTGACTGAGAGGATATCGAAGGAGTCTCGGCGAATATCGCATCCTTACCC
>NFYZ01002423.1_pt1 | contig 78048 bp, 103 predicted proteins | sample 1092561 | NCBI WGS metagenome assembly NFYZ01 (sample SAMN03609887, study PRJNA323583) | gut metagenome | isolation source: feces | host: Rattus norvegicus | place: Malaysia | collected 2013 | reverse complement strand
CTATTGCAGGATGGAAAATTAACAGTTGGGGATTAAGTTCTGGTAATATTCAAATTCGTTCTGATGGAGCAATTAGATCAGATGGATGGTGGATTAATAATGACGGTTCCGCGAAATTTAATAATATTACAGCTAATAACGTTTGGTCTTTTGGTAGCGGGACTAATACATGGTCTTCTACAGGGTTTAGTTTTGGAAGTGGATTTTTAGGCGGAAATACTGTAAGTGGAGATTTTGCTTTTACTAATGGCTCTATGTCTATGGGTAATGCTTCTAAAGGAAATGTTGGTATATCTGTCGGAAAGAATGGTAGTTCAGTTAAAATTGCTGGAGATATTTATGCTAATAATGGATATTTTAAAGGTGAAATTTATGCTACTTCTGGTTATTTTAATGGAGAATTAAATGCAACTAAATTCAAATTTGGTTCTGGAAATAACTATTTTGAAATGGGATATGGAACTGACTATCCATATGCAGGTGGATTAAATGTAGGTTCCGCAGGAATAAGAGTTAATGGTGGTATTGAATGTAATAATATTGGTAGAAATAATGGCACCTTTACTATTGCTGCTAGCAGAGTTAATACTCAAGCTAATTGGTACTTTTCTAATAGTACATCAATTCATATAGGGGATAGAAATTTAAGTGAATATGTAAATGATGTAGTAGAAGCAAACTTAAATAGTTATGTTAGAAAAGGAACTTATTCAGGAACAATTAATATATTAGGAGGCACATGCTCTATTACATTATAAGAGATAAAAGGAGATAATAATTTAATGAAACTAACAAATTTAGATATTTTAGATATTTTTAATAATATAAATGAATCATTTAAAGATGATAGTGAATATATTCCTATTAAAATAGGATTTGCAATACAAAAAAACATTTCTACTTTATTTTTTTTAGTAAAAGATATCGAAAGAGCAAAACTTCAAATTGCAGAACAATATGGTCATCTTGAAGATGAAAAGACTGGAATGTATAAAGTTCCGGAAGAAAAAAGAGAGGAAGCACAAAAAGAACTTAATGATTTACTTAATTTTGAACAAGAAGTAAATATAAGAACTGTAAAATTATCTGAAATTGAAAATCTTAATTTTACATTAAATCAAGTAAATGCGTTAATGTTTATGATTGAAGAGAAATAAATAAAATTGGCCAGTTCTCCTTCATTATTTTAAAAGTATTTTTATAATTAGATAGTACAATAATGAAGGAGGACTTTTATGAAAGACTTAGTTGGAACATACTCTGCTCAAGAGATTTTACTATTTATAGTTACTTTCGCTCTTGCAATAAAAGGCTTCGTTTCTTTTTGGGACTGGGGATATGCACGATTAAAACAAGTATTTAAAAAAGAAACTGACCAAGAGCAAGAAATGGATTCTATTCAAGAACAAATTGACGCTCATAAAAAAGAGTATGATACTTTAAGAGATAATCAAATTCAGTTACAAGATATTTTAAATAAATTGACTGATAAGGTAAATCTTTTAATTGATTCTGATAAAGATGATATTAAATCTTTTATTACTGAAAGACATCATCATTTTTGTTATCAAGAGAAGTGGATAGATGATTATAGTATGGATTGTATTGAAAGAAGATATAAACATTATACTGATGAAGGCGGAAATTCATTTATTCATGACTTGATGGAAGAATTACGAGAATTACCAAAACAACCGCATAATTAAATAAATAAGGAGAGAAAAGGAGTCTTTATCATGCCTGGAATAGGAAATAATTTATATCCACCTATCGTGGATACATACATGCCTGCTTTTGTAAGAACAATGGCATGTAAAGTATATTTTTCTTTATCTATTTACAATAAAGCTGAGGACATAAAAAATGTTCAAGTTATTGTTAGTAATCAAAATACTAATCGTTCTGTGTTAAATTCAGAACTTTATCCTGCCGAAGTAAAAATTACAAATTTACAATTAGATACTTCTATAAATGGAGATAATAAATATTTCATAACAATAAATCCAGAAGATTTAGATGGAGGAATTTTTGAATTAAATCAATATTATAAAGTGCAAATTCGCTTTACTGGAAACGGGGCGGCCCCGCTTACAGATACTAAAAAGATATCTGCATGGTTGGTAAATAATCAAAAATTTTTTTCTGAATGGTCAACTGTTTGTTTAATAAAAGGTATTCAGCAACCACTTCTTTATTTAAGAGGTTTTGAACAATCTTCAGAATTAGACCAAACATTATTTACAACTGAAGTTGTAGATTTTATTGGAAATATGTACTTTGAAGAAAATGCTGAAATTGAAAAAGAATATTTAAAATATTTTAGAATACAAATATATAAAAGTATTGCTGATATACTTTTATATGATAGTGGAATTGTATATACTAATGAATATAATCCAAATGAAATTAACTATAATTTAAAATATGCGTTAGAAGATGGCATAAGTTATAAAGCTAAAGTTACTTATACTACAAATAACGAATATAGTAATAGTTATGAATATATTTTTTCTATTATTAGAAACGGTATAGATCCGCTTAAAGCGACTATTACAGCTGAACCTGATGAAGAAAATGGTCGTGTAAAGATAAAAATTGTATCAACTATTTCTGAAGCATTTTTAGGTAATATTACTATTAGAAGAACTTCAAGTAAAAGTGATTTTACAATATGGGAAGATGTTAAAACGGTAACTTTGAATGATGGGACATCTCTTAATTTGACTTGGTATGATTATACTGTTGAAAGCGGAGTATGGTATAAATATTGTGCTCAAAAAAGAAATAGTAAAGGAGACAGAGGAAGTATTATTAATATTAGATATCCTATTATTTTAAACTTTGATGATATGTTTTTAGTTAATAAGGATATGCAATTAAATATTAAATATGACCCTTCTATTTCAAGTTTTAGAAAAACTATTTCAGAATCAAAAATAGATACAATAGGTTCTAAATATCCTCATTTCCGCCGTAATGGTAATATAGGATATAGACAATTTCCTATTTCTGGATTGATAACTTGCTTTTGTGATGAAGAAGGGATATTTTTAAATAAAGATGTTATTTATGGAAATAATAAAATAGATTATGATAATTATAATGATGAAAATGATATAACAATTTATCAAGATTATTTTTATGAACGTGAATTTAGAAAAAGAGTTATGGATTTCTTATATTCTAATACAGCTAAGTTATTTCGTTCAACAACAGAAGGTAATATATTAGTTAAATTAATGGATATAAGTTTTACTCCAAATCAAACTTTAGGAAGAATGTTATATAGTTTTTCTGCAACTGCGTATGAATTAGATGAATGTTCTATTGAAAATTTTGATAAATATGATATTCAACCATTAGGAAATTATAGTTCTCATATTGAATATAGATATGATAAAATTGGACAAATAAAAGAGATTTTTAATGGGCCTCAAAAAAATGTAATAGCATTAATTCAAAATGAATATAATCAAAAAACAACTGTAGGATTCTTAAATACTATTCAATATTTAAAATGGTTAAGATTGGAATTTAATTCTGACCCTTATTTAATAAATGTCAATTCAAATAATAATTTAACTCCTCTTCAACAAGGAGAACAGCCAGATAAGAATACTGTATTGGGTTATATTATATATATTAATGAACAACCTATTTTAGTTAGTGCTAAAGGATATTATGAATTAAAAGATGAAGATACTGCTATTACATCAGTATGGTTTCCTATTGATACAAATGTAACAATAGATTATATAGCTCAAATAGAACAATCAGAAGATACTTCTAAATTGGCAAGTAAAATTTATTATCATACAAAAGTAGGTCAATTATGGGGTATTTTTAAATCTAAGGAATCTTTATTTCATGAGATTTATTTAAAATATAGATTAAATTATAAAGCTTATTATCAACAGTTAATATCAATAGATGAAATAAATGCGGAAGCCGCGCCCGGCACGATTCTTTATGTTAAAGATTCTTTTGATGATACTTATTATAAGCATATTATCGGAGAAACTGGAGTTTTAAAATTAAGGGATGAAGAAGCTATTATTACAGGTTTTTACTTTTATGGTATGCATTTTAATAAAGTAAAAGATGAGACAAGAGATGAACTAAAAGATAATGAATATATTGAAACTGAAATTTCAGTTAATTCTATTACAGAAATAACTGAACCTATTAAAAATGGAGTTTATTTAATAAATTCTAAACGAGTAATTTTTTATCATGGGAATTGGTACGAAATTGATGATAATAATGAAATTGTTTGTGATGTAGAGGGTCTTGTAGATTATATATATGAAGTGATAAAAGGAGAGTATTAAATGAAAAATTATCCATATTTAAAAGACTCTACCTTTTTAAAAAATTTTGATGCAATTAAAAATAAAGAACAATATGTTAAAATAACTATTTTAGATTTTTATGAAAAACCAATTAAATCTATTGAAGGTAGAGTTATAGGCGGAAGTCTTAATTTAGATGGAAATTCAAGTATTAGAAGAATTTGTAATTTAAATATGATTGCCGCGGATTATGATAATGATTTAACTAATATTGATAATTTATTATCTATAAATAAAAAAGTAGATTTAGAAATGGGTTTTTTAAATGAAACTGAATATTATACTGAATTTCCAATACTTTGGTTTCCTATTGGTATTTATGTTATTATTGCACCTTTATTATCTCATACTCTTGAAGGAGTTAATATTTCATTACAATTAAAAGATAAAATGTGTTTATTAAATGGAGAGTGCGGAGGTATATTACCTGCTTCTGTCACTTTCCATGAATATGAGACTGTTAATGAGAAAGGTGAATATGTTATATTAAAACCAACTATATACCAAATTATTCAAGAATTAGTAAATCATTTTGGTGGAGAGCAATTAGGAAAAATTATTATAAGTGATTTAGATACTAGAATAAGAAAAGTAATGAAGTGGATTGGTAGTTCTCCTTTATATATTATTACTGAAATAAAAGAAGGAACAGTTCAATATATTCCTACAACCAATGAATCGGAAGTATCAGGCAAAGTATATAAAAGATACGAATATGGAGATGATATAGGATATATAAATACAGATTTTATTTATCCTGATGAATTAATTGGAGATGCTGGAGTTTCGGTATGTGATATTTTAGATAAAATAAAAACTACATTAGGTAATTATGAATATTTTTATGATATTCATGGTAACTTTGTTTTTCAAGAAATTAAAAATTATCTAAATACAAGTCATGCTACTGTTGAATTAGATAAATTAACAAAAGATGATTATGTGGTTGATATGGATAAGGGTAAAGCTGTTTATGTATTTGATGATAGTACATTAGTAACATCATACTCTAATGCTCCTCAATTTAATATGATAAAAAATGATTTTATAGTGTGGGGAATTAGAGAAGATGTAGAAGGTAATACCTTTCCAATTAGATATCATTTAGCTATTGATGAAAAACCAAAAATAGGAAATGAATATGAAGTATTTTTTTATGAAGACTCAAATGACCATCTAATTAAAGCTAAATGTCCTGTTGTTTATCCTAGTAAAAATGATTTTCCTAAACAAGGAGTTCAAGAAGTTTTTTATATGGACGCGGGAAGCGGCTCTATATACGAATGGGACGCGTCTTTACAAACATATATTGAAATAACAATAGGATTAGAAAAAATAAAAACATCGGATTGGAGAACTGAATTATATTTAAGCGGAAGCTCAGCTGAACCTTTAGGTAAAGATTCTAATTATTATTATACAGAATTAAAGAATGAATGGCCTAAACTTTATGATGTAAAAGAGGGTAAATTTTTTGATGAAGTATTAAAGTATCCAACTGATATAGATTTTTATTTAGATTTTATTGATTCAAATGCGGCAATATCTGAGTTTAGTATTTCTAATATCGGTCGCCGCACAAAGGTAATTACAGATGATAAAATAAATTGTGTATTTGAACCTGAAATTCCAGATTTGATATTATTAAATACTGGAGACGAAAGAATAGCAGAATTAAGAAAAGAATGTGAAGATAAGGGTCAAGATTATATTCAAATGGATGAAAATTTATTTAGTATGATAACTGGAGGAGGAAAATTCAATTCCGCATATGTTATGGTTAGAGAACTTTTATATCAATATACCAGATACAATTCTGCAATTAGTTTGAATACATTGCCAATATATTATTTAGAACCAAATGTAAGAATCACTGTTCGAGATACTCAAACTGGAATATATGGAGATTATATTATTAATTCTATTTCCATTCCTTTTGATATATCTGCTACTATGACAGTTTCTTGTGTTCAAGCATTAGAAAGAATATAAAAGAGGTGACTGTATGGCATTTCAAATTGGACAATTAAGACGTTCAGACATTACTTCTTATTCTACAGATATAACTTATAATCAAGGATTAATAGTGAATGAAAATAGTATTATAGATTTTTATGATTCTTGTTTATATCTTGAAGGAACAAATGTTGTATCTTCTTTATATAGTTATTATTTAAGATTTGAAGTAACTCAATTAGTAGATTCTGCACAAGATTTTACTATTATTTTAAAAAATAGTGAATTAGAAGAAGATAATAGTCAAAATATAAGAACATTTAAAGTAAAAATGGGAACTGGAACTTCTGTATTTGAATTAATATTTAATCCTAATTCAGATTATAATGAAATTGTATTTGAATTAAGTCGTTTAGCTATTGATTTTAATATGGATAATGGAGATGGTACTAGTGGAAGAATTATGGATATAAAAGTTTTAGATTTTTATTTAATAAATAATATTGTTAATACTTTATCTACTTTATATCCTGGTTTAACTAATTTAAAAAAGATTGGGTTACAAGGATCTCCAGGATTACTTTTTACTCTTGATGGAGAAGAAATAAGAATAGGAAATAGTGGAATTTATGAATTATATAATGAAGAAATTGCTATTTCTTATTTAGGTTTTGTTATAAAACCTTCGTCTGGCGTCTTAGATGGGAAAGATTATTTTATATTAGATTTTAGATATTAGGAGATAAATATGAATGATAAATTTCTACAAATATCTGGTCCTTTTAAACAAGGAGAAGATATTATAGCTAAGATAAAAGAAAAATATAATTCTAATTTTCGTTATATTAAAAAATTAGGAATACAATCAAAAATAACTAATATATGTATTATTAATGGTGTAGATTTTGAAATTGGAAAAACAGAGATTTTAGAATTTAATGACGCTCAAATTATATCATTATCTTTTAAACAAGATGAATTTGATAGTACAATAATTGATTGTATAGTAGAGTAAGGAGGTAAAAATGGATAGTTTCTACGGTGGAAAACCTGGCATATCTTTTATTATTGTCGAACAATTTGATAGTATAAAAGATATGGTGGATAATTTTAAAAAAGGTGGAGAATATGCCGCAGTTAATTATGGCGAATTTGTTATAATTGATACTTGGGTTAATTTAAACAACAAAACCTCTTTAGAGAATGGTATTATTTATAAAAGAGGATTTGATTATCTTCAAGAGGAAAGTACTCCACCTAATAAAGAAGATTTTAAAGATGCTCAAGGAAATTTAGACCAAGATGCATATGAAAAAGCAATGTTTAAATATTTCATTAATCCTGGTGGTGGAGCGATTTATGTAGGAAAAATTGTTGGACCTCAAGGTGAATCTCCACGTTTAGAAGTATTGCCAGAATCAATAATAAAAACTTATGAAGATGTATGGTCTGGTAGTGGAGATTTAGATACGATAGCTGGTAATAAACAAAATAAAATTACTTATGCCTATTGTAATTTAAGAGATGAAAATGATAATATTGTTGGATGTGCTATTGGTTTAACTATTCCTTATCATTATTTTGAAATTACCGCGGATTCAATTTCAGCATATTCAGGTATTTTTAATTCTGATAATAGACAATGGCATTATGAAGATTTAATCAAAAAAATTTATGGTAATGATAATAATGACCCTTATTATAGTAAATGGCATATTGATATTCCAGAAGGTTTAAGGGGTATAGATTTTGTTTCTCTTGGAGTAAATCCTACCTCAATGCAATATTTTTATGAAACAAGAGATTACACTGAATCCGTAACTGGAGAAGTACATCATTATGATTTAGATGGAATTTTTCATAAAGTTATCGCTTCAACTGAATTTGATGATACTACATCAGAATTTGTTATTAGATATACAACTGGGGATAACGATAGAATTAAAGCAAGATTTTTGTATGATATTGTATTTGACGAAGAATCAAATAGATTTAAAGTTATTTATAGTGATTATGAAAGTGGTGAGCATGTATCTAAATTAATTGGTTCTCCAATTAAATTTATCCAAAGAATAGAATATGATGAAAATGACCAATATGTAAAAATTTACTATAATACAAAAGATAGTAATGGAGACCAAGAAATTGATATTATTTATAAGAAATTTAAAGTTATAGATAATATTAAATTAAACGAGCATAATAAGATTGTTATTACTTATAATACAACTAATTCTGCTGGAGTCGCGGATACTGATGTTATAGATTATGCCTTTAAATTTATTAGAGATGTAGATATTAATGATGCACAAAAAATAGAAATAAGTTATATAGTTGGAACTGATGATGAAGGAAAACCAATTATTGAAAAGAAAGAGATTGGTAGTGCTTTAAATTTTATAATTGAGGCGGCTTTGGATGATAAGTTCCATTTATTAATATTATATAGCGATCCTCAAGTTAGAGCGGCTGCGGTTGCATCTGGTAAATCAGCAACATGGACTGATAGAGAAGGAGTAGAACATAATGATTGGTTAGATGCTGGTTATGTTAGAGGAGAAACTGGTGGGGTTAGAATTGTAGGAAATGTAGATTCTGAATCAAAACTTCCTAGCGGAGGCTTGTCTGGAGACTATAAAGGTTGGTTATATACAGTTACAAAAAATGGAGTAAGTATATTATATGCTTATGATTATTCTGATAATGCTAAAGGATGGTATCCTATTGGAACGTTAGATTCTAGTTTAACTGAGCCAACTGCTGTAATTATATGTTCTAAAGCTGATAATACTGGTAATTTACCTCTAAATGGTGGAGGCTCATTGAATAAGGGCGGATATTGGCTTGTTATAGAATAATATTGGGCAAAAATATATAATATAATATTTATTATTTTTATATATTAAATGTAAAGGAGATAATTATGGAACCTAATGTAAAATTTTTACAAACAGATTCTTCTAAAATAAATGATGCTCCAATTATTGAAGGACAATTAGTTTTTACAACTGACACTCATAGATTATATAGAGATATTAATGGACAGAGAGTTACTATTTCTGGTGGCTCTCGTTCAGTAGTATCAAAACAAGAACCTACAAATTTAGCAGTAGGAGATTTATGGTTTATTGAGGAGGAGTAGTATGAAGAATGATAAAATTAAATCATTACGTCAAAAAGAGGATAATAATACTTATTCTTCACCTATTCCAATCGGGGCGAACGGTATTAATGTAGATATGTTAAGTACAAATAATCTTGAGGAAGAATTTCATTTAGGTAGTCCTTGTGTTACTAATTTTACTACGGACGCTCAAGGTAATATGACAATTACTGAAGAATACAAAATAAATGATAGTCAAAATAAAGATTATTATGTTATGATAACTACTTTTGAAGTTCAAAATAATGAAACTATAATTATTCAAAAATTATATTATTATTTAGAAGAAAATGTTCAAGAGTTACAAAAAACAAAAAAAATAACTTTTATAAATTCTGAACTTGGACTAACAATAAAGGAGGTAATTGAAGAATAATGGCTTGGTCAGAAACAATGTACACTATTCAACATTTTTATAATGCTTTTGATGTTGATAAAAGATTGCACCAACTTGAAAATAAAACTCCTTTAGTTTTGAAAAAAGATTTAAACGGAAATCCTGAGGGAGTTGATATAAATAACTTAACACCAGGGACTCTTTGGTTTATCGAAGAGGATGAATAAATAAAGAAAGGAATTAAATATGAGTACAATAAAATCACTCGCAATATTGGGGATAGATGGAAAATTTGGTATACCAATTCCTTTAAGTGTTGATTTAAATAATGTTGAAATTAGTTCTTCTTTAAAAGCTATTCTTGATGAAAAAGGTATTACAGTATCAGATGAAAATATAGAAGCTGTTATTGAAGCTTTAGTTACTTTAACATCAGATTTAGGTAAAACTGTTGAAGTTACTCGTGGTGGAACTGGCAAAACTTCTATTACAGAAGGTACTGTGTTGATTGGTGGTGCTAATAATACTTTTGAAGAAAGAGCTTTTGATAATATTTTACGTCCTAATAGCAATAATTTAGTTTCATCTGGAACTGTTTATAATGCTATGGCAGATACAGCACCTAAAAATCATAGTGCAGCAACCTCTGTGTATGGATTAGGAGATACGACTAATTTTGGTCATTTAAAATTAGGAGAAGATTATAAAGAAAAAACTGTTGAAGATGGAGTTGCAGCTGCACATAATACTTTAGTAGATATGTATATGAATTTATCTGGAAAAGTAAATTCTAAAATTGTAACTGATGAAAATGGTAATATGAATATTACTTATGCAGATGATACCTATGAAGAGATAACTTTTTCTTCAACTTTAATCACTGATATTTTATATACAGATTCAACTAAGACAGAGATATTAGAATCTACCAATGTAATATTTAATATTGATGGTAGTATAGAGATAGAGGAGGCTTAATTTAATATGGGGAAAAATGCTTGGCCTGAAGCAACATGGATTGTAAATCAATTAAAAGGAAGTTCTGGTGGCGGTGGCGGAATCGCACCTAGTAATTTATTAGGATTAACAGTTGCTAAAGATAAAAATTTAGCTATTAAAGTAAGATATACTTGGCCTGAGGATACAGTTCTTGAAGGACAGACTATAGTATCAGTTGGAGCTGTAAAAGTAGTTATTTATGAATCTGGTCAAGATACTAATGATGAAAATGGTGGTATTTATAGTAATATCAGTACAATTAAAAATGAATATAAAGTTAATCCATTAATAGTAAATGGAAGTTATTTTACTGAAGGACAAATATATACAATGCATATTTATCCTATTAGTGACCAAGGTACTGTTAATAGAAATCCTGTAAATAGTTATACTTGGGAAGCAAGTAATGTTATTAAATTTGGATATAGAATTAACAAAAAAGATAGTAATCCTGCAACTAGAGTAACTTATTTAGAGGATTGTGACAATGCAGAATATGATTCAGCTAAAATGGATTATACATCTGGAACATTTAACTATGGTTCATGGACTGATGCTTGGTTTATTAAAGATTGTAAACCTTGTATGTTAAAATATGATGGTACAGTTGATTACTATTTGAATCCTAATAATTATGGTTTAAAAGAAAATGGAGATGCTTCTGATGTAAAAAATACTTCTTATCAAGGAAATGCAATGGTAGAAATTCCTTTGGTATGGGTAAAAACTTATACAGAAGGAGATTATCAATATTGTATTATTGCAGATACACAGGTAGATTCAACTTATCACGCCTATGCTCATACAGATATAAATGGTAATATTATTGATAAAATTTATATGCCTATTTATAATGGAGCAAACGTATCTAGTAGATTACGTTCTATGAGTGGATTAACTCCAATGCATACTCAAACAGCTGAAACTGAAATTAATTATGCTAAAGCTAATAATTTAGATTCTAATAATCCAATTTGGCATACAGAAGTTTTAGCAGATAGATTGTTAATTAATCATCTGTTAATCTTAATTGGAAAATCAACAAATACGCAAGCTGTATTTGGAAATGGGTATTATATAGGTGGTTCTCAAAATTCTAATTCAAGAATGAATACAGGAACTATGGATACTAAAGGATTATTCTGGGGGTCTAATGGTTCTACAGCTTTAGTAGGTGTGAAAGTATTTGGTATGGAGAACTGGTGGGGTAATGCTTGGAAACGTATTGCAGGATATATTAATGCAAATGGCGTTCAAAAAATTAAATTAACTTATGGAAAAGAAGATGGCTCAACTACAGTTGGATATAATACAACTGGTGCTGGATATATTGCATTAAGCGGAGCAACTCCTACTGGAACATCTGGAGGATATATTAGCGAAGCAGTAATGAATGAATATGGATACTTCCCAGTAAAAGCTGCTGGAAGTGAAACGACGTATGATTGTGACGGATTATGGTTCAATAATAGTCAGGTCAATTATGCGTTTGTTGGCGGTGCCTGCGCCCATGGGTTCCTTGATGGGGCTCTTTACGTCAATCTGAACAACACGGCGTCGAATTCCAACTGGAACATTGGGGTTTACTATATAATTATTTATATAATTATATAAAATGTAATAATAACCAAATGCATTACTACTTCCTTACCTCTAGGTAAAAATGATAAAACCCATACAATGATTAGTAGCTGGTCGAAAGTCATCGGGTTAATTATATAGTAAAAAAATATATATTGTTAGAGAGAAAAGGATATTGAAAAGTTATAGCAATTTATTTGAACAAGTGATTGACACTGACAATCTAATAGAAGCTATTAGAGAATCATCTCGAGGTAAGAGACAACGAGATGATGTCTTAGAAGTTTTTGATAATATTTATTATCATATTCACATAATTCAAGATATGCTTGTTAATGAAAAGTTTGTTCCTGAAAAACATAAAATTTGTCATATTAAAGATGGAACAACTAAGAAAGACAGAGAAATTATTAAACCCAGTTACCAATATGAACAAATAATTCATCATGCAGTTATTAGAGTTATTTATCCAGAACTTTTATCTAGTTCTTATATTTATAGTTGTGGAAGTATGCCTTATAAAGGTGTTCATTCTGGGGCTAAAGCTATAGAAAGATGGATAAGAACTGATTATGTAAATACTAAATATATTTTTAAATGTGATATACGTCATTTTTTTGGAAATATTGATTTAAAAATATTATATAAAAAACTTGATAAAAGATATGGAAAAGACGTTAAATTTATGCGTCTTATAAAAAAGATATTAAGTGTAAATAAAAAAGGTCTTCCATTAGGATATTATACATCTCAATGGTTCGCTAACTATTATTTACAAGAATTTGACTATTATGTAAAGCAAGTGTTGAAAGTCAAACATTATGTTAGATATATGGATGATATGGTTTTCTTTGCATCGTCAAAACAAGAATTGCATGAGATTAAAAGAAAAGTTGAAAAATTTTTAAATGATAATTTAAAACTTGAGTTAAAAGATAATTGGCAAATATTCAAGTTTAATTATTATAATAAAAAAACTAATAGATGGCAAGGTCGTTTTTTAGATTTTATGGGATTTAGATTTTATAGAAATAAAACTACATTAAGAAAAAATATTTTAATAAAAATGACCAGAAAAGCGCGTCAAATAAATAAAACAGGTGTAAACTGGTATAATGCATCTGCAATGTTAAGTTATATGGGTTATATAGAACATACTAACTCATATGAAGTTTATTATAAATATATTAAACCATATGTTAAAATAAAAACATTGAAAAAAGTTATTAGTAAGCATTCAAGGAGGATGAATGAACGTGAAAAAATTAGAATGGAAGAGCGTAAAAGGCAGTCAATCTCAGATTCCGCTTGAAATTGATGATACTTCAAGTCCTTGTACAGTATACTTAAGAAAAAATATTAAGAAAGAAATTGAAGAAACAGAAGAAGGACCAGTTTCTTATTATGTATATGATGAAGTATCATTGACAAAAGATGAATATGAAGAATATATTAACGAACTAAATAATCCTGGTATACAGTCAATTAAAGAAGATACTTTAATTTTAATGGAAGCTGGGGCAGATAGTTATGAAAATGCTGAAACAAATAGTATTATTTTAATGCAAGCTATTGCAGATTTATATGAATTAATAGCAACTTTACAATAGGAGGTTATTTATGGTAGATTTATATGTAAAATTAGTAAAAGCTGGTGTTAAAACTATTAATGAAGTACCATTAGCTTTTAGAGAGAGAGTAAAAGTAAAGATTAACCAGTTAGAAGAGGAGTTAGCTACGATAAATGAGTAATGTGTTACGAAGAAACAGAGCCACATCAGAGGTTGAGTTTATTCATAACGCTATGCAGATAAGAAAAGAAGTTACGTCTATGGTAATGAATGAAAAAGTCTTTCCTAAAAGGTATAGATTCATATATTCAATACCTATGATTGATTTATGTCGAGAACTTGTTAAGAATGCAAACGCCTACTATGATTGTGTAGGTGAAGATAACGATGAATCTTTCTTATACAAAAGAAAGAAAACTGCTCTGATGAATATGTATGATTGTTGTGAAAATATCCTTGCGGAAATGCAGGATGCCAGAGAAAGACTTCATATAAAAATGTCAGTTCGTGAACGTGTTGTAGGTTTAATTGTTGACGAAGAAGAGCTGATACAAAATTTATTAGAGAATGAAGAAGAAAGTCATATTAACTTTATGAAGCATAATGTGCGGAAATAGGTTAATTTAATATATAGACTTAGGTTACTTTTTATGTTTCCTCAGTTATCTCAATGTTGCGAGTTAAATGCTGTTTTTTGTTGCTGTTTGGGGAACTGTCCTGCAACTGGTGGTTGAGTACTGTTAACTCTGGTAACTCTACTAACTGCTGTAATGTCAACAACAACGGAAATGCCAACAACAACAATGCGTCTAACACCAACATTGGGGTTCCTGTGTGCTTATGTGGTATAAAAGTACAGACAAAGTAAGCTATGTCCAACCCAATACCACGGGCGACAAGCTGAAATCCGTAGATTTATTTATTATCGAATAAATCTCGATATTTTTATCGCCGTACAAGCGAAAATATAATAAACAACAAATAATATAACCACATGAAAAAGTGACCTTCCTTAATTGGTAAATAGACACTTTGATGAATTGGGCGGACGCTGCTTGCATGGATAAAGGTTCGTATATTTACTTTATTTTCATGCCCATTATTCTATGCCGCTGACCCCAGAAAATATACAGGTAATATTGGGCGGTACAAAGGAGATTACAATGTGACAAGCGAAGAAAGAAAAGAAGCTCGCTACCAAAGAAGAGTAGCGAAGAGATTAGAAAAGAAGAAAGAATTAAATAAGAAATATGGTAATTTTGACGATATAATTTCTTTCGATAATCTGTGTGACGCTTTCTATCAGTGTAGAAAAACTGTTTCATGGAAAGCAAGTACACAAAAATATGAACGGAATCTTTTTAAGAACGTTTATCAGACTAGAAAAGACATCTATTCTGGTAAAAGTATCTCTAAAGGATTCCACCATTTTACGTTAAAGGAACGTGGAAAAGAGCGATATATTCGAAGCGTTCATATTAGTGAAAGAGTAGTACAGAAAAGTGTAAATAAAAATTGTTTATTACCTATTTTGTCTACTTCACTGATACATGATAATGGAGCTAGTCTAAAAGGTAAAGGAGTTGACTTTACTCATAAGAGATTAACTCAGCATTTAAGAGAGTTTTATAAAGAATATGGAACAGATGGATATATTCTTTTACTTGATTTTTCAGGATATTTTGACAATATTTTACATGAACCAATATTTGAAGAATTAGAGAAGAAAATTTTTGATGAAAGAATTATTGATTTAACTAAACAATTTGTGGTTCCATTTGGAGAAAAGAGCTTAGGTTTAGGTAGTGAAACAAGTCAAATTCTAGCTATTAACTATCCAAATCATATTGACCATTATATTAAAGAAGTTTTGAAAATTAGAGGTTATGCTCGTTATATGGACGATAGCTATTTAATTCATCACGATAAAGAATATTTAAAACACTGTTTAGAAGAAATTAAGAGGATGTGTGATGAAATTGGAATTAAATTAAATCCTAATAAAACTCAAATTGTAAAACTTACTCATCAGTTTACCTTTTTAAAGACTAAATATAGTTTTACGAAAACTGGAAAAGTTTTAAGAAGAGTATCAAGGGCGGCAGTGACTCGCATGAGAAGAAAGATGAAGAAGTTCAAAAAACTTTATAACCAAGGTTTAATGACATTAGATGATATTAACTGTTCTTATCAATCTTGGCGTGGATACCTTAAGAGGAAAGATAGCTATACTACATTATGTAGTTTGGATAAATTATATAATGACTTATTTGCCCATGATATTTACATGGAATTAATTAGTCGATTACAATATGCGTAGATTAAATCTACGCATTTTTTTTATGCCTATTTTTATTTTGCTAAGCAATATTAAATTCTATTTAATTAGTCTATTTCACAATATCTATTTTCGTAATTTTTACAATCCCCTTGTAAGAAAAATTGACTACATGCTAAATTTTAAGCATTCAATAAATTTACATGAAAATTTAGGACTTTTTATTAAAATTATCACATCTAAATTTTCATGTAAATATGTCAAAGAACAGAGATAAAAACAGGAGGACTTATAGTTAATGAATTATTTAAACAATCCCAATTATTTGAGTAATTATCCTTACGGATATATGAACCAATATGTGCCTCAGCCGCAACCTCAGCAATTTCTATCTCAGCCAATGCAGCCACAGACCCAGCAGCCGCAATCATTAAATGGTAAGATAGTAGATAGTGCAGATGTAGTTAAAGCTACTGAAGTTCCTATTGGCGGTTATGGTATATTTCCAAAAGCAGACTTGAGTGAAATTTATATTAAATCTTGGAATAATAATGGTACTACAAGTATTATTACCTTTAGACCTACTGTTCCAGAACCTCAAATAACTCAAGATACTGGAGAGATAACTAATTTATTATTAAAAAAGATTGATACATTAGAAACTAAATTAGATATGTTTTTAAATCAACCTGAACAACAGCATCAAATAAAGAAAGCAGAGGTAGCAAAAAATGAATTCTAATATGAACCCAATGCAAATGATGCAATTTATTCGTAATAGTGGAAATCCACAGCAACTTATGATGAATATGTTAGAACAACAATCTGGAAATAATCCTATGGTTGCTAATTTATTGAACCTTGCTAAAGCTAATAAAACTAGCGATATAGAACAAGTTGCTAGAAATTTATTAAAGGAGCAAGGTAAAGATTATGATAAAGAATTTGCAAACTTTAAACAAATGTTTGGTTTGTAAATTTTTAATAAATAATTTTATGGAGGTGCCTTATGTTTAATTCAAACGGAGGTTATAGCTTGGCAGACATCGCTGCCGCAACAGGAAGAAACGATGGTTATGGCGACGGATTCATGGGCAATGGTGCCTGGTGGATTATCATCTTGTTCTTATTCGTATTCTGCGGATGGGGCAATGGTGGATGGGGCGGAAATGGAAACGCCGGACTTCAAGGAGCCTTAACTAGAGCTGACTTATGTCAGGACATGAACTTTGGTCAATTAGAAAATGGGGTTCGTGGAATCCAGCAAGGATTATGTGATGGCTTTTATGCTCAGAATACAAACTTGCTAAATGGATTTGCCGGAGTTCAGAACGCTTTAACTAATGGTTTTGCAGGAGTAGATAATGCCGTATGTACTTTAGGTTATCAAACTCAAGCAGGTATTAATAGCGTAAATGTAGCAGGTATGCAAAATACCTTTGGATTACAGCAAGCTATTAACGAAAATACCGTAGCTGGAATGCAGAACACAAATGCTCTTCAGAGTCAGTTGGCTCAGTGCTGCTGCGATAATAGAGCAGGTCAAAAAGATATCGAATATCGTATGGCAACCGATACTTGTGCAATTCAGAACACTGTTCAGAATACTACAAGAGATATCATTGATAACGCCAATAATAACACTAGAAGCATCTTAGACTTCTTAGTACAGGATAAGATTTCTACTTTACAAGCAGAAAATCAGAACTTGAAACTAGCTGCAAGTCAAGCTGCACAGAACAATTATCTTGTAGACCAGTTAAGACCATGCCCAATCCCTGCATATGTAACATGTAATCCTTGGGCTTCATCTTATAACTATGGTTACAATGGATGCGGATGTGGATGCTCTGGAGTTGCCTAAATTAAACTAATTAAAAACTATACTTGGAGGTAAACAAAATGGCTGAATTTACAGCAGATATCTCACAAACAGTGGGAGTAAACCAAAATGTTTTATTCACGGATGAGGCTGTTGGAGGAAATTGCTCCATAATCCATAGAGAAGGTAGTGGATTAGTTACCTTGCGCGGCATTACGAAACAATGTCGCGCAAGATTTAGAGTATTTTTCAGTGCCAATATTGCTATTCCAACAGGTGGAGTAGTAGCGCCTATCGCTTTAGCTATAGCGACTAATGGAGAGGGTATTAACAGTACAAGTATGATACAAACCCCAGCCGCAGCTAACCAATTTAATAATGTAGCTAGCTCGGTATTTTTAGATGTTCCTGCTGGTTGTTGTACTCAAATCAGCGTAAAGAATATTAGTACTCAACCTATCAATGTGCAAAATGCTAATTTGATTGTAGAAAGAGTTGCGTAAGGAGGATAATTATGGAAAGATTGAAACACGTAAAAGATACACTCCTATGCGCCGTAGAATCTCAATTAGGAGACTTAGAGCATGTAGATGCCAAAGAACTTGGTGAAGTAGTAGATATGGTAAAAGACATGGAAGAAGCTATGTATTATTGTAGCATTACTAAAGCCATGAAAGAGCAAGAGGAAGAAGAAAAATATATGAAACATATATATCCTATGCCTATGTCACATGACTATCGCGGAATGGATAAAGAAAATGGTCGTATGTATTTCGACGAAAGAGGCATGGATTATAGAGAAAGAATGCGCAGAAGAGGAGAAAAAGATTCTCGTTGGGACAGAGATGAAGATTACGAAGATTCTGAAAGAAGAGATAGATATCCAGTAGAAATTAGGGACGCAAGAGAAGGAAGAAGTCCAATTAGTAGAAAGAATTATATGGAATCTAAAGAGCTTCATCAAGGCGTCCCTGCTCAAATGAAAGAATTGGAAAAATATCTACAAGAATTATCTCAAGATATTACTGAGATGATTGCTGATGCTACACCAGAAGAGAAAACAGTTCTACAACAAAAATTATCTATATTGGCTTCTAAGATAAAATAATGTTCAATATAAATAATGAAGAATGGTATGTAAAGTTTGTACCAGAATATCATCCTATGCTATATCGAAGCGATGGCTCCTTATCAATAGGAGCCTGTGATGATAATGATAAGACCATTTATATTAACAATACTTTAAATGGTTACTTCTTGAAAAAAGTTTTATGCCATGAAATAACACACGCGGCAATGTTTTCATATGATGTAGACCTAACTGGTGAGCAAGAAGAATTGCTCGCTGACCTAATTGCAACATATGGAGAAGAAATCATAAACATTGCTAATAAAGTGTTTAAAAAATTAAAGGAGAGATAGTGCCGGCTATTTCTCCTCTTTTTTTATTCCCAATTTATCTCATTATCTAATCTACTTATATAAGCATGACCTATTCCAATAGCATCTGCAATATCATCATTTACATCTATGCCATAAGTTTGTTTGACAAAAGCAATATCTTTTGGTTTTAATGTTTCGCGGCGGACGCCCGCACCGGTTTTTATTCCACATAATTTTCTCCATTCATTTGGATATATATAATCTATCTCTACATTTTTAAATCTTTCATGTACGAGAAAAGCGATTGCCGCCTGGAGATACATCAAAGCCTTATGTGTCTTTATGTTCTGTAATCCGCCTTCTGGTCTAACTTCTTCTAAAATTATCTTATCAACTGGATGGTCTTTTAATACTTGCTCTAGTTGAGGAATAATCTTTTTAATACGATTTATTAAATCTGCAGAAGAAGCAGTCAAACAATAATATGCTTCTAAATTATTATCATTAAAAATAGCACATCCTGTTGACTTTGTTGAAGCGTCTAAGCTTAATATTCTCATATATATTCCTCCTTTATCTATACCTAGATTATAACACAAAATTTTCGTTTTGTCAATTTTTACATAAAAAAATAGCACGCTAAAAGCGTGCTACTCTTAATTCACTATACTCATAATAATCAAAATCTGGGTATCTTCTTTTTAAGTAATTGCCCAAATCTTCTACGTCCATACAGTTGAATAAGTATTCTTCTTCTTTATATTCACTTCCATACTTATCTTCAATTTCTTCTTTTATATCATAAAGACTTTTATCTCTATGTAAGTAAGGAAGTAAATCAAGCGTATCAAGAAAAGCTTCTTCTTTAGCCTGCCATTCAAGACTTTCTTTCCAAGTCATTAGTTAGTTCCCGTACTGCCAAATCCGCCATTGCCGCGTTCTGTTTCAGTTAATTCATTTACTACATTAAATTCAACTGCAACAAAAGGCATAACGATTAACTGTGCAATTCTCTCACCCGGCGTAATTGTCATCATTTCATCTGTATCATTATGCATAGCAACGATATACTCTCCACGATAGTCAGAGTCACATACACCAACACAATTAGCAGGTCTTAAACCTTTCTTAGTAGCAAGCCCGCTACGTGCAAACAAAGCTCCAAATGTTCCATTAGGAAGTTCTACTGAGATTCCAGTCCCAATCTTAATTGTGCTATGTGGAGCAATATCAACATCTTCATTTATCGCGGCATATAAGTCATATCCTGCCGCGTACTCACTTCCTCTTGTTGGCACTTTAGCATTTTCATTTAAAAGTTTAATGTTAATTTCCATAATCTTCCATATTTCTCCTTATACCTCATAATTTATTGTAACAGATTCAGTTGGTTCCTTTTCATCTGTAAATGCTTTTGTTAAAGTTACACGATACCATTCCTGTACGATTTCACCTTTAGCTTTTTGATTCTTATATTCACAATTATATTTCTTTAAATTGCTAATACCTTCTTCTTTTGCTTCTTCGATTAAAGCTTTAGCTTCAGCTTCACTGTCTACTCTATATACTTCAGTTGTTTGAATTAAATATCTTGCCATTATTCTTCTCCTATACTATGTTAATTTCTAATTTATTTTTACTATATTTCTTAATTTCCGCCTCTTGTATCTTTTTAGTTAATCCACGAATATATTGTTTTGGACCGACTAAATCAACTTGAGTTATATCATATTGGTCAGCAAAAGAAAAGATAGTATCACTAATCTCTTCCAACTTAGACTCTGCGGCAGTTAGCTTATTTCCATCTTCATAGACATAAAAATTCTGTTTCATGTCAAATGGTTTAATCAAACCTACAATTTTACGTGCCATCTATACCTCCGTTCCATGCTCAATAACACCAAGGTCATATGGAAATAAATAATATACTAAAGCTTCATTATTCTCGTCTACTATCCATATCTCATAATTACCTGCGGAATCTGGCTCTATAGATACTACACGTCCGCGGTTATCTAAACATTCTTTTAAATCATCTATTGTTTGTTTCATAGCAATCTCATTTTTATTGCCTAAATTAAATAGAGTAAAGTTATAAGTTTCTCTATTCAATAACATGAAATATTTATCAGTCTTTTCTAAAAAAAACTGTTTTATTTTCTTTAAATTTTTCTTAAATTCTGAGCCAGTAAGACTAGGCATACTTACGATAGCTGTCTTGTTCATATCGTATAATGTTCCCATACTTATATCAGCCATACTTTTTACTCTCCTTTATGATTTATTATATCACATATTTTTTCTTTTGTCAAAATTCTTTGATTTTTACTTCCTCTTAATTTCAATGTGATATCTCGTTCTTCCTCGATAAATGGACCATCAATGACAACATCCACATTTTCAAGAATAAAATCAGTATAAGTATTTTTAGGAACATCTTCAAGATAATATCCTGTCCATAAAAAAATTTTTATATCTGGATAAGCTTCTCTAGCAACCCCAACTAATAAAGATACAAAATGTTGATTTTCTTTACAAAGCGGTTCTCCACCCAAAATACTTAAATTTCGATGAACTCCATTTGCTCTTATCTTTATCACTATATCTTTTATAAACTTATCCATATCTTCTACTTCAATACCGCCATTAAAGTCCCATGTTTCAGAATTGAAGCATCCTTTACATCTATGTGGACATCCTTGAGTGAAGACGGAGAGGCAAATGCCTTCTCCGTTCACTACATCATTCTCAATAATTCCTGCATATCTCATCTATGTTTTACCCTCATTTGAACTTCTTGCTGTTTACCTGGATTAAATGCAGTAGTATAGTTTCCTGTTAAATATCCAGTAACACGTCTTAAACGCTGAATATCTTCTCCTCCGCACGCAGGACACTTATCATTTAATTCATCAGTAAATCCGCACTTCAAACAAGTATCGTTAGGTACGTTAATAGCAAAATAAGGAACATCATGCTCCATAGCATAATCAACAATTTGCTCTAATGCGTCAATATTATTCTTAACTCCACCATCAAGTTCTACATAAGTAATACATCCCGCAGAACTATATCCAGTTAATTGAGATTCAATATCAATCTTATCAAAAGGAGACATTTCTTTCCATACTGGAACGTGCATTGAGTTAGTGAAGAAATCTTTGTCAGATACATTTGGAATAATTCCATATCTATCTTTAAATTTCTTCATTGCAGTATAACAAAGATTTTCTGCGGGAGTATAATAAACACCAAAGTTCAGTTTATATTCCTCTTTAAATTCAGCGCATCTTGTTTTAAATAATCCTTCAATTCTTTTTGCAAGTTCCATACCTTTTTCTGTTGTATGGTCACATCCAATAAGAATTTGAAGTGTCTCTGCTAAACCTAACTGACCAAGAGCTAAAGTGCCATGTTTAAGAGCAGAACGAATACCTTCTTCTGGTATATAACCTTTCATCAATCCATTCTCATACATAAAAGATGCAGCTTTTGCGGGTTGGTTACAAATATATTCAAAACGTTCAATTAACATATCTTTAGCTTCATGGATTTTATCATCAAGAATTTCCATAAATCTATCTACTAACCAAACTTCTTCTGCTAAAGGCGCTTCTTCTTTTGCCTCCATAGCTAAAGTTGGTAAAATAACTGTTACAGGACAAATATTTCCACGACCATCTTTTAATTGTCCAAAGCCATTAATATCCCATCCGTTAGCTGTGCGGCAACCCATTGTAGAGAAATATGTTCTAGGGTCATTGATATCATAACCTGCATTGCCGCTCCAATCAACATTTGCATAGTTAGGATATAATCTTTTTGATGTTGACTCTAATGCAAGTCTTTTTAAATCATAATTAGGTGTTCCTGGTTTGTCATTAACACCTTTCATATATTGAAATATTCCACAAGGGAATATAGAAGTTTTGTATAATTTACCAATACCTTTAATTGATACTTCAAGAATAGCTTTGGTAACTAATCGTCCTTCTGTTAAAGTACAGGTTCCATAGTTAATTGAAGTAAATGGTAATTGATTACCACTACGGCTTTGAAGGGTATTAAGATTATGATACATACCTTCAACAGCTTGATAAATTTCCTTGATAGTTTTATCCAAAGCATATTGATAAACTCTAGGATGCTTTTCTTTTAATTCTTCATTATCAATAGATTGGTCTTCCAAATGAGTATACCATTTTTCAAAACGTTCTACTTTATAATCAGATTTTTCTTCAATATATTTCAAACCATCTTTAAAATGCTTGATGAAACTTTTTCTTACATACGGAACCATAGTCCAATCTAAATGAGTTGCTGATACTCCACCAAACTGTTGCAATGATTGTAATTGTGCTCCAACTGCAATTAACTGAAAAGCTGTGCTAACTGATTGTGCTGGACGTACATCCGTTTGTCTGGTATTAAAACCATTAGCCAATAAATCATCATATGGAATACTTAAACAGTTATGCATACCAATAGCATAGCTATCTAAGTCATGAATATAAATTTCATTATTCAAATGATTGTTTTTAGACATATCAGACATACAATAGTCAAGTGCATATTGTTTCATCAATGTATTTGCTGCTTCTCCGCGGCGACCACCAAAACTAACTTCGTCAACATTAGCATTTTGATTTTGCACATTAGATGCAGTAAGTTTTTCTTTAATAACATTCATAAACTGGCTATTCTTATTACGAGCCGCAGTTCTTTCATTACGATATGTTATGTATGCTCTTGCTACATCTTTACGTTTGGTAGACATTAGTCCTTTCTCTACCAAATCTTGAATGTCCTCTACCGTCAAGTATCTGTCCTTTTGATTCCATTGGTCAGCTACTTCTTGGACATAATCCGCGATATTTCCAGCCTTAATATAAGCATAATCTGAAAGCTCTCCATCTATCTGCTTAAAGGCGGAAAAGATTGCATCAATAATTTTATTTTGGTCAAAATCTACTATGCGACCATCGCGTTTCTTAATCTGAACCATTTAATTACCTCCTAATTATATATATATTTTAAGGTTTCCTACTATATCATTTTTATCAATAGATAATTAAAGATTTTTACCCAATTAATTCTCTTATTTCGGGCAGATTTGTGAAACCATAGAAACCGCGCATTCGATTGTCGCTATTATCAAAAAGAACATAATCAAAATCTATATCAGAGAAATCTTTTTCATCAGTTAAAAATCTTCTACAAATCTCTTGACAATTAGGATTTTTTTCACGTTCTAAATTTCTTAATAATCTTACTTTATCATGGCTATAAATATAAACTGGAGTTATATCAAGTCTTGAGTCTTGAAGTAAACATTCAATTCCTTGAATATTAAAAACTCCAACATTAACTTTATTTTTATCTAAAGCTTCAAGCGGAGTCCCATAAAACCAATCATTAAAGCAAGTTGCTTCAAGCATTGATAAATCTAAAACTTTCTGAGCAAACTCTTCATTTGATAAGAAGTGATAATCTATTCCATTTTTCTCGTAGTCTCGCTTTGGACGGGTAGTACAAGAAATAATTCCATTCATATTATAATTTGTAGTTAGCCATTTTTGAATAGTATCCTTTCCCGCCCCACTCTTACCGAACAGGGCGAGAACTTTATATTTATTGCTCTCCATCAATTCCTAACTCCTTTAGTATTTCATTTACAATCTTTTTATATCCTTCTGTTTCACCTGCAATCATTTTTGCTCTTACATCATATTTAACTAAAAGATTTCTCATTGGTTCTGCTAAAGCGTCTGATTCTTCTTCAGTTTGATGTCTTCCGATAGGATTATAAGGTTTAGTTCTTAGTAATAAGAAATTTCGATTATCATAAGATTTAAACACATTATTTACAACTTTATTAAAATCTTCTCCAAGAACTTCATCCTCATTATAAAAAGCAGATAAAAGTAAAGGAGAGTCTGTCACAATAACATCTACTTTATCTCTACATCTACTCATTTTAAAACTTTGTTTCCCAAAAACATAAGCTTGGTTTTTGAATACTTCATGATTTTCTTCCCAAACTTTATCTTTAGCAAATTCAGTAATCAATTCCGCGTTTACTCCATGCATCTTCAGTTGAGAAAAAACATATGCGGCGCCAGTAGATTTACCAGCGCCAGGTACACCAAATAAATTTATTACTATCATTCAGCTCCTCCTTGACCATAACGTTCATGCTCTAATTGCATTTCACCATTTTCCACATTTACTATTTTATATAACTGATGGGTAGATGTATGCTTATAAGATTTTGCCACAAAAGTGTCTTCTCTGCGGAAGCCAGTTACCATAATCTTACTTCCTCTTGAGAACCAACCTTTTTCTTTTACTTTCTTAGTTCCATCTTCTTGCACTTCAGATATCTGTCGATTGAACATAGCAAAATATTCTTTTGTAAACTTCACATTTACTACACCATTTGTTGTCAATATTGTTACCGATGAACGAGTATCATTCTTGCTTATTACAGTTCCAATTATTTTATATGTTTTATAAATTGGAATTTCCTTGCCATTCCGCTTGAAGAAATAATCTACAATAGGAGTCTCTGGCATATTAAAGAAGTTTGAGATACCGTACTTATCCACATCTACATCAATTAACTCATGGTCATGATAGTAGAAACATAAACTTTCCATTTCCCATGCTGAGATAGTCCCAACTGCATACTTATCCCAACACTCCTTAAATAATATATAGTTAAACTCTTTCAATACTTCTTCTTGATTTTCTTTTAACCAATCTCTCGCGGCATCCATCTCTTTTTGATATATTTTATCCCAATTTATCTGCAAGATACAAGTTATACCATTTATTACACTTAACTTATCCATATCAAAAAATTGAGAATAAAATCTTTCACAAACATCATCAAAAGTATAATATTTACCTACTTTCTTTTCAGCTTTTAAATATTTATTAAAAGTAAATACTCTTTTCTGAAACTCAAGAGATGCCGGTATCAAATCTCTTTGAATCAATCCATTAAAGTTTTGAAGGGTTAATCTTTTCTTTGCGTCACAAACCTTTAATATATAATAAACCATAATCAGTAACCTTGGTTCTACTCCAAGCTCTTCCGCCCAGTCTTTCTCTAGCAAATCAAAACTTCCCGCTTTAATTAGAGAGAACATTGCTGTCTTATTTAATGGGCATCTATTCATAAAATCAGTGAAGCTACTAAAAGGTCTATTCTGAATGATTGCATCAATAACTGGCGCTCCTACACCATTCAATGCTTTCATACCAAATAAGATTTGGTTATTTTCTATATCTGGCTCAAAACTATAATTTGAACGATTGATGTCAATTAAAGATATTTTTATACCTTTAGATATAATATCTCCAAGAGCCTTAGCTACCTTTGCATAATCAGTTGACTTTTCTTTCTTAACTAATCTTTCGCCATTCTCGTCTTCCTCAATTTCATATTCATCTTCTTCCTCTAATGAACCACTATTTACAATCAAACAAGCTGTATTCCAATAGATAGGATTCCACCTAGTTGCAACAAACATAGTTTGAAAGCCTATGAATGAGTATGCAAGAGCATGAATGATTGAGAATGAGTAACCCATCTGAGGACCAATTCCGCAATCCCAAACATATTGTCCCAAATTCTGACTTTTTGCTTTTGTAAGAACTTGTTCTTTTAATTCAGGAATTTTAGACATTTGTTTCTTACCAACAATCTTACGCGCAGCATTCGCTTCTTTTAAAGTAAACCCACATATATTTTCATCCATGAGCATCTTCATTAACTGCTCTTGGCTAGGTGGAACTCCATGAGAAGATAAGAAATAAGGCTCTAAAGTTTTTTGTTCATCTTTAGTTAAGCCTGCTCTATCCATCTCTTTATACCAAAGACTAATATCATTCTTAAATCGAACATATTTTTCCATTGGCGCTTCTTGTCCTTTTTCCGCAGTCATAAGTCGCATCAAACCATTAGCATCCGCCATCTCTAAAATATTAGTTGGCTTAATCTTCTTTGCCGCCTGTCCGCCTACCTCAGAGTCAAACTGGAAGATGTTCAATACACTATTTTCTTGAAGCACCTTCCAAATATTTTCATCCTTAATCGGCAAAACAGATGGATGGAAGTATTTATTATAAACTTCTCTTAAAGTTAAATTCTTATCAATTTCATTGTATTCTTGAAGTAGTCTAATAGTTTCAGCTAACTTGTCTTGAACTTCTGTTACTAAGAAGTCATACTTTGTCATTCCTGCTGCTTCACACATATGCAAATCATATTGAGTAATAACTTCTCCTTTTGGAGTCCTCATAAAACAACCAAACTCATAGGGGTCTTCATCAAACAAGATAACTCCAGATGCGTGACTACTTCTTTTATTTATAAGTCCTTCTATTGCAATCATAATATCTAATAAACCAGGATACTGATTCACTTCATTTATAAATGCTTTAATAGGACGTCTATCTTTATCTGGATTTCCATTTATAACATCAGATAGCGGCCATAAGAATCCTCTTTCTGATGGAATCAAAGATGACATATACTGAGCAGTATCAACGTCAATACCATCTGGATATCCTTCACTTCTATATCCGCGGCAAGCAGTCAAGATAGTTGAACGAGTTCCTTCAGTACCAAATGTTGCTATCAATGTACATCCAAGATTCTTTCTTGACAAATCATCTATATCTTGTCTAAATTTCTGTCCACGCTCTTCTTTTATTTTTCTAATAATCAAAGGACGCTTAGATGGACATAAATCAAGGTCAATATCACCTAACTCAACACGTTCCTTATTTAAGTATCTCCAGAAAGGAAGCTCCCATTCAATCGGGTCAAGCTGAGTTATCCCTAATAAATAATGGTTTAATCCACTACAGCTAGAACCTCTGCCCGCACCAACGATGCTCCCGCAATCCCAGAACATATTGATGTAGTGCTGAAGTGTATTAGGATAACTAAACATATTAGTTTCTAACTTTTCACTAATAGTTGACTTAATATCAGCCTCTTCTTCAAGTCTACTTAAATAAGTTTCATTCCACAAATCCTTCTCTTTTAAACCTTTAAGACAGCTATTTACCCAATATCTATCTTGTTCATCATCACTTGACAATAATTTATGAAGAGTTGGATACTCTGGCAAAGAATCATCTTTAGGATAATATTTCACATCAACAGTAGGAATAGTTTGCTTATGTTCAAGACTATAGTCCTCTATCTTTTCATATATTTCCGCGGAAGTCACTATCATTTTCTCATACATATCAGGTATACTTGCCGCTAAATTTTCCCTTACTTCATCTTCATTTTGAAGATATGCATACTCATAGAAGCTAGCTACTTCACGTTCTCCACCTTTAGAGTTCAGATAAGATTCATGTATAAATCTATCTTCCTTCTTTAAATAGTGTGCATCGGTTCCAATTATCATTTGCACATTAAAACATTCCGCAATAGAAACTAATCGCTTATTTACAGCAATTTGGTCTTTACTTGCGGCTGGTGCGCATTCAATATAGAAGTCTTCTCCAAATAGCTCTCTACAAAATAACATAAAATTAACAATGTCATTATGAGCCATTTCTCTTCCTGTCATATCATGGATAGCTTCACAATTTATCATATTTAAAGTTTGTGTGCTCAACTCTCCGCCAAGACACGCGGTTGTTGCTATTACTGACCCAGGATACTTACTTATAATTTCTTTTAAATCTTCATAGGTTGTAACAACTCTTTCCATACCTCTATCATACCAAGAGTTCATCCATGCCCTTGAAGATAATTCTCTTAATGCTCTGTGTCCTATTTTATTCTTTGCAATCAAAATAAAATGATAGTACTTCTGCCCATTTTCTCTATTTGGACACAAGTAAATCTCATTTCCTAATGCAACTTTAAAATCTGGATGCTCTTCTTTTAAAGTCTTTGCATATTGACTAATTTCCATATGACCACATAATGCTTCGTGGTCAGTGATTGCAATTCCGCTTAAACCTAATTCTATCGCTCTATTAATCAAATCTTTCGGACGATTTATGCAATCGAGCAGACGAAGATTACTATAATGAGTGTGACTGTGAACTTCAAATCTTTTCATCTATTTTTTCCTTTATTATTTCTTTATATAATAATTATATCATATTTTATAGACAAAATCAACTTAATTCTCTTATGATTTCATTCTGATTACTAGCTTTTCAGCAGCACGGGTTGCCGCAGTATATAGCCAACGTGCATGTTCTTCTTTATCAAAAGGAAACTTCTCTTCTATAACCAAAACCTTATCCCATTCACTACCTTGACTCTTGTGGCAAGTGATTGCATATCCATAAGTAAATTTCAATGGAAGTAAATGTCTTGTTTTTGGATTCTTCATTAACTTGTAGCTAGTCTTCCAATCTAAAGTATATTCGCCAGTAGAGAACATTAACTTATCCATTTCAAGACCTTGGAAAGTTGCATCATTATCTGTGTTGAAATCCGCTACTAAAACTGATAACTGCTGTCCACCAACATATCTTGGAAGTTGATAAAATGTTGAAAATGAATTATTTATTGTTCCAATAGTGCCATTGATGAGCGGGTCATCGTTACTTCCAATAATATCCCACTCATTAAATAAACAAATAACTTTATCTCCATCTTGCGGACCGCCACTCTTACCCGCCATTTCTCTCATTTGATTGTTAATACCAATTCTTGTTGCATTAGTTCCACAAATGACTTGGTCTGCCCATTCAAGCATACCTGTATTCAAATCTTGTTGAGGAACTATAATTACTTCATTTCCTTGCATAGCATGTAAAGGCTTACCTGCACGGATATCCATAGTTAATCTGATAATTTCAGATTCCTGCGCTTGCCGCATAATTTCATCAAGGAAGATATGAGGATGGTCAAGCAAATGATTATCTTCGTTTTTATCTACAGGTGGCAACTGGAAAGGGTCACCAAGACAGATAATATGCACGTCATACTGAAACAGAAGTTCCATAATAGTTTTAGGAGCCATAGATACTTCGTCAACAATAACAATATCATAAGGTACTTCATCTACTGGAATACGGACAAAGGTTCCATCTGGTTTTGGGAAACTCTTATAAAGTAATTTATGTAGTGTACTTACATTCTTATTGCCTTTCTTTAAAAGTACTTGTGCTGCTTTACCAGTGAATGTAGCGTAACATACTTCTTCCTCAGGCACATTCAATGCTTCTATAATAAAACGAACAAGGGTAGATTTGCCAGCTCCAGCGTATCCTGCAATTACAGTAAACTTCTCATGACTTTTATATCTTTCTACTGCAATCTTTAATCCTTGCTCTTGTTTTGCATTTAATATCATAATATTTCAACTACCTTTCCATAGATTTGAGATTTTCCTACCCATCCGTTAATGTGACCATGATTGTTAGATATTTGATATGTCGTGCCATTCTTAATTGCAGAAATCTTATGCAAATAGAAGTGACCAGCAACCTTAACAAATACTATATCATTCTTGCTCAAAACTATATCATTAGTTATTGGGGCAACTTTTACTGCCTGCCCAGACTTTAAGATAGGTGTCATAGACTGACCATATCCTATCACAATACACTCTTCGCCGTTCTTTAAATGTTCGGCGGTTATCATATTTTCTTTACCTTTAAACATTTTTTCTCCTTAATAACTCTAATATTTCTTCATTCTGTGCCATTATTATATCATTTTCTTTATGTAACTTTTCTATCTCATTAGCTATAGCTTTTATTACTACACGAATATAATTAGTCTGAACCTCATCTTTATTCATATTATCTATTTGAGCTAGAAATCCAGCTATTGTTATCATATCTAAAAAGCCAAACTCTTCTGATGAATTTAGATTATTAAACATACCCATTCACTTCTTTCCTTTTATTATATTATATCATATTTTAAATCAAAAATCAATATAGTAATTTTGGAGCAAAAAAGTCCAAATCTATTTTTGAAATTAAAACTCGGGCGTTTTCCGCCCGAGCAGTTAAAAGAAATATTTACAGGAGTCCACAATTTCATAGTCTTCAAGCATAATCTGAGCATTAACCCAACCTTGCCATTCATTTTTGTTACACTTACCTACTATATCCATCTTAATAAAACCATCTGTCGCAATTTTCTCATACTCTTCTTGACTTGAACCAAACTTAATGATAGATACTTTATTTGGTAACACAATCTTTAATGTAGGAGTTTTATCTGGTGACATTAACGTAACCATATCTTTAGTTACTTTTAAATCTTTAATTGCAATTAAAGACTCATCAACATCCTTACCCCAATAGCAATCCATTTCCGCAATATCAAGAATGTTTTGTGGATTAACTTCACTTCCATTATAAATATAATCTACATAATAAAGAGGTTCTTCACTCATATTTTTAAGCATTTCATTAGTTGAAGCTATAAAACCATCAACATCTTTTTCTTCAATACCAAGACCAAATGCTCCTTGATGACCGACTTCATACATTGTTTTACCAGTAGCCGCGCATATATCTTTAAACTCTGTTATTCCAACTTTATCACATCCACGTGCAGACCCTTGATATGAAACCTTCATTTCAGGTAAATAATTGATTAAACCATAAGTTCCACTATTTCTTTCAATAGCTTCTTCATCTTTTTCTTCTACTCTTGTTAAAATGCAACAAGGACGTTGATATTTAGCCATAAACTTATTGGCAACTAATCCCGCGATATTTCTGTCTACTTGACCAGGTTTTACAAGAAATAATAGCACTTTATTATCTAATAAATTCTTTTCAAGTATCATACTTTCAAGAAATGCCATACCTGCATCTTGCGCTCTTGTTTGTCTATTTTTAACATTAGTACAAGTACGAAGTGCTTGCTCAACTAATTGTTCTTCTTCTCCAAGTTTATGACCTCTTTTATTTGAAGGAATCATTTGAAATGCTTTAAATTTCAACATTGATTCAAACAAAAGCAATTTCTCTTCCGCAGTTCCACTTCTTACCATTGCATTTACAAAAGGAGCAATATAGAAAGCAGCGCCCCATGATGTAATATGCTTGCCTAATTTAAACTGGTTTTTTTGCCATATTGAATAAATAAAAGGATTATGAATATTATCAGGTTCAAAACCTTTATTTATCAAATGTTTAGTTTCATATGAAAGAAGTGACATCATATCCGCTGTAAGACCAAGAGCAACTAAATCAAGATATTGGTCTGCATTAAAAGTCCCTAATAAAGAGTCAATATATCGACAAAACTGCCAAGTAACCCCAACACCAGATAATTGTTTATTTGGATAGTCACTTAATTGATTGTTAATAATAATAGCATCTTCTGATATATAGTCAGCTTCATGGTGGTCTAATACTATTACTCTACAATTAGCTTCTTTTAATTTTTTATGATATTCATAGTCATTACTACCTGCATCTGGAACTATCACAAGTCTATAATCTTTCTCTAAAAGAATATCACAAAAATCACTTAATCCATGTTGTTTTCCATCATGAATATAATAAATTAAATGATTTTCAACCCAAGTTGGAAATATATCATATAAATAATTTATTAACAATGCAGAACTTGTAAAACCATCACAATCGCTATCTACAATAAGACCTACTGTATTTCCAGCTTGTATATTTCCCACTAACGCGGAAGCCGCAGCTTTTAAATTCTCTTCACCTAGAGCTAAAGGAGAGTTAATGTCGTCATCTGTAGTGTTAATATAATGTGGTATATCTTCTCTCTTTAGCCCTCTGTTTGTAAGCACTTGTTCAAGTGCAGTATATTCTTTATTTACATCTTTGATTAACTGATATTTCATAATATAATTCTCTCCTTAAATAGTTTCATAAAGGTCTCAGGTCCTCTATCTATCGGAGAGTCCTTATAACCTAATAAATTCGTCTTATCAAACATAAAAGTAATTTGCACATATCCGCCATATTTAGTGTGAATAGATGTTAATTTCTTCGTCCATCTTTTCCACTCATCATCGCCAATTTCTTTAAACTGCTTATCAAATGCAATAATAATTTCTTTCACGCCTAAAGATAATAATAATTGGACTTGATAAGAAATAAGTGAACTTCCGCAACAAGCTACACTAATATCATTTTCTTCACCAAAATAACTGGCATATAATAATGTAGACTTTTCACCCTCAAAAACGATTGCTTTTTGTATAATACTTATTGCATTTTTGCTATTGTTTAAATTATACAAATTAAAACTTAAAGGATGATTATACATTTTATTATTGAGTTTAGCTGGCATATACTTACCATTCTTTTCCATTTCTTTGATGAGTGTTCTCTCTCTAATCCCAATTAAATCTCCATCTATATCAAAATGAGGAATAACAATACCTTCATTCTTTGGGTCATATGCAATGCCACGATGTGTCATAATATCTTTCTTAATACCTTCACGTTCCCAGATACTAATTCTTGGTCGTGGTAAGAATTGTAATATTTTTGCATCATATTTTTTCAATTCAACAATTTGTTGCTTTTCTTGATAATTATTTATTCGTTCATAATTATTAAGAATTTCCCAATCTTTAAGAACATTCTTATCATTACCAAAATCAAAAGTTTGAGAAGAATATCCAAAATAAGCCGCAACAAAAGCAATAGCCTTTGGTAATGACCATTCTTCTCCAGTGCTAATTGTCTTTTGTTTACGAACTAACTCATATATATCAAAATAATCACCGCAGTCAGTGTAACACTTAAATAACTTTGTGTTATCATAATAATAAAGTTTATATGAACCTTGACCTGCGGGATTGTGACAAATTGTCCTAGACTTAAATATATTGCCTTCCATCATTGGTTCTCCGCCTAAATCCGCAGTTAGTTCATATACTTGTTCTATTGTTAAAGATTGTTTAAGTTCGTCTTTATTATATCTATACATTCTTTTGCTACCTCTTGAGAGTGTTGATCTAATTCTTTCTTTATCTTTGCCAATAGATATTCTTTCTTACTACAAGGGCACTCACTACAACTATACATTTCATAAGGTCCGCATCCACCACTTCTATAACATTTCATAACAAACTCCTTAAAATGCACTACTTTCAATCTTTGTTTTTACTTTTATCTTCAAATCTTCAATTTCCATTAACTCAAACTGATAGTTTGTTACAAACATTGGTTCAATTCGACAAGTTCCCCTATCTGCTCTACACCATAATAAGATATTCTTATATCTTCCTCTACGATTCTTATATACAGATATTTTAATTACTGGAGTATCAAATCCGCCTTGCTGAATAACATCAGCTAATGCTGTTAAATCATCTTGAGAAACTTCAAGCATAATCATACCAACATCAATTTTGTCCGCAATAGATTTAGCTCCACGCAATAAATTTTGGTCATACTGTTCAGCAGTTCTATATTCAGCATTCAACTGGGTTGCTGTCATAATGAAAATGCCATATTCGTTACATAAATCTTTTAATCTAATAGAAATCATAAACAAAATATTATCTTCTCTTAGTCCTTTTACACCAGACTTAGAAGAAATCTCACTTAAAATTTTCATACTAGAATGAATATAATCAAAAAAGACATATCGAGTTTCATGCTCACGAACTTCACGCTTAATAGTATTCTCAATATCTTTTAAAGAAAAATCAGATAACTGGTCAACATATACTGGACTTTTACTTAAAAGATTTGCAGCATATGTTACTCGTTCCCATTCACCAGGGTAATACTCTCCATTGATGATATGTTCTTCATTTACATCTGCTAAAAATGCCATCATCATAGTTTGAATTTCTTCAAGTTCCTGCTCTGTCGTGATGAACAATACAGGTTCCTTATTTCCATTCTCAATCCATTTTCCTTCAGTTGAACTATATATTTGGTCACATCCAATAGAACACACATCTGCTATCATTGAACGTGTTTTACCTACGCCAGTTGCTGCAGAACGAAGATAGAATTTTTTTAATCTGGCTCCACGCGTAATTGTGTTAAAGATTGGACCGTATAATGGATATCCTATCTCTGGAGTTTCTTTAAAGCGGTTAAGCAACTCTAAAGCTCCTTCACCGGCACTTACCGCACCTCCAGTACAATCATCAATATATTTTAACCTAATATCAGTTATTTTTCTATCTATTAAGTCAGCTATATCTTCAATAGGAGTATTATCTAACCAATCTTCTTGTGCTTGCTTTTTCTTTGTATCCATAATATTATCAGGGTCATATAACCAAGATAAATTCATACCAATACTTTCATACATTCTAAATAAAGTCATCTTTTTCATTCGACTATAATAATAATCAAAAGCAGCAATTTGGGTAGATTGTTTAATCTTCTCTAAATATTCTTGCCCTTTATTAGTCTTATATATAGCTAACTTTTTTGGTCTTTGTTCAAGATAATCTTCAATAGCATTTAATGTAATTTCTTCCGCACCAAGAGCATGAAGATTATAGATAGACCCAAATAAAACTTGATGAAACTCTTCAGTAAAATCTTCTTCATTGAAATGATATTTATCTTCCGCATCTAATAAAGAAGGATTATTATAAATAGCACCTATTACTTGAACAATAGATGCAGCATCTGTATACTTACTACCCATAATCTACTCCTTATCTTCAAATAAAAGTCTGACTTTTTTTGGTTGAACTTTAGGCGGCAATATCTCTATTACCTTTTCTTTTGGTTTATATTTTTCTATATCCTTACTTTCATTAGCTAATTTTGCTAAATATAAAGCATAATAATATTGCAATGCATCATTATAAACGTAAGGAATGATACCTATTCCACCATTTGCTTTTTCTGTTGAATTACCTTTAATTTCATACCAATAGATTAAAGTCTTTAAAATTCCGCTATAAGTAAAATGATACTGCTCTTTATACTCTTTAAGCTGTTTCCGCACTCTGGCATTTACATAAGGTTCATCAAATAGTTGCATTATATACTTCTCTAATGCTTCTAAATCTTTTTCTTCTTGACTTTTATTTGCTTCATGATTCTCCGCACATTTTTTATGAGCATATCGACGCGCGGAGACTTGGGTAGTAGGCTCTTTATCACGGTTAAACCGCTCTCCGCAATAAACACAAGTTACATAATGTGCTGCCATATGATACCTCTTTTTCTTTAATATTCTTACTATTTAATTATATCATATTTTTTTGGATAAATCAAAATGAGGCGTGTCTTATTCAGACCACGCCTCATACTTCTTATGCTTTAGTTTGAATTAGTTCCTTCAAATCTGTTACAATTAAATCAAGTGCTTCAGTTTGTTCTCTTGAACACTGATTTACTTTTTGTCCTTTTCCAAGATATTTGTCAGTAATCTGAACAATTCTTGGTTGCCAGTAACTTTGGAACTTCTCTTCATCATTATTTTCAATTATGCTATTCACAAGATTATTGAATGTTGCTACTAGTTCATCAAAATCAAGCGTTTGAGTAACTTCAGCGTAAACATTTGTTCTTTCATCTGTAAAGAACTCAGCTCCATCTTCTTCCATTTGCTTATCAATAGCATCTCCGATTGCTTTTACTAAATCATTATAAGTAAAATCAATATAATCAGGAGTATATTTAAAGCGGCTACCAGCTATATAACGTGGAGTTCCGCGCATAAATAATTTAGTTGAAGTTGTTCCGTCCTCATTCTGAATTGCTCTTGAGTATCCAATAATGTCACACATACGAGAAACAATATTTCTTGGTTTACTTCCAAGTGTAGGAACAATCTGGTTAAACTCCTTACCAGTTTCATCAGTAAATGTCTTATCTACCGCATGACTAATAAGAACAAGACCATATCCCATTTGAACAATGCTTCTCAAACTTTCATCAAACTCTTTAGCTACCATTGTATATCCCTTACCGAACGGAATATCTCCAATGGAATCTACACCAAAACCGCCATCTGAACGTTTTGCATTTGCACAAATATATTTTTCACAAAGGTCGTATGCAATGTCAGAAGTATCAACAATAATTGTTTCAAACTTTTCTTTTACTTTTGGGTCTGGTAATTGTTTAAGAACTTTCTTAAACTCAGCCCATGAGTTAATTGGCTGTGCCATAGCACCAGGAATTGCATTATAACCTTTCTCAAAAGCTAAAAGCAAATGTCTTGGAAACTTAGTAGCAATAGTTGTCTTACCAGACTTTGGCTCACCATAGAAAAATACTGAATATCCTCTTAAATCGCGGCTAACTTGATGTGGCGCAATATCTAATAAATCAATTCCACTCATATCCTATTTTATCTCCTTATATTCGTCCTAAATTTAAGTTCAAAATATAAGAGAGTTAAAACTCTCTTATATTTTATTAAAAGTTAAAGCCACCTTTAGCTGCAACTGGAGCATTCATAGCACCTGCTGCAAACGCACTAGCCTGTGCAGAAGTCTTCTGAGCACGATACTCGTCAGCTCTCTTCTTAATATCTGCTAAGTAAACTTCTCTATCCTGCATAGCTTTAGTAACATCTTCAGAAGTTAAAACTACTGCATCACCAAAGTCATAAGGAAGTTTTGCCGTACCTGTGATAGTCCACTCTTTGGTTTTTCTCTCATATGTCTTAACTGCGGCTTCTCCAAATGCAGATTCCTCAGTTCTTTCAACTGTAGTAGTTGTAGCATTGATTCTACCCCATACCTTAGTAAAGATAGGCTCCGCAGGAGTAACGCCCAAATCTTCAAAATACTTCATACCTGCTGCATTTCTTACTACAAATTCAACTGGTAATAAAGCATTTCTAAAGTTAAATACCGCACCACGAACTGTTACATAAGGCTCTGTGATGTTCTTCTCTTCATCAGCTTCAACCAAATTTACATTAGTGATAAGCATATCAGTGGTGAAAGTATTTCTTTCATTCTCTGGACATAATTCACCAATAATTGTAACAAATCCGCCCTCATTAGTCTTTACGGATACTAAAGAACCATCCTGTGCATAGAAATCATTCAATGCCAATGCAGTATCAATCTTTACTCTTGTTGCCAAATCCTTACCGTCTGTGATGACTGCCTTACCTTCGTCAATAATTTTCTTTAACGCTGCGTAAGTAGCATTCTTTCCGCCAGACTTTGTAGTTTCTGTAACGTATGTAAAATGTACTTGAAGTACATTAAGTCCTTCCTCATCTGTTGCAATATCTAACGTACCTGCAATAAATTCCTTGCCGAAGTTAGCTGATTGCTGATTCTGAACTGTCTTTACTGCTAAGTCATGCTGATAAATTCTACCTTCAATATGTTCTTGGTTAATCATCTGTTTCATGTTCGTTCTTTCTCCTATTCTTTAATTTATGACTTAAACATTTCATATTTATATTATATCAAAAATTTTTGAATGTGTCAAATATTACTTAAATCCTTATCAATTCCTTTTTGTGAGATTTCATATGCTACAGGGTCAGTTCCAATTTTATTTACGAAACCTTCTGTAATAAGCTTCTTCATAGACCCAGACACTGAACGAGAAGAAATAAATAATCCTTCGCCAATTTCCTTGGACTTAAACACATTGTTATATTTCTGATAATTTTCTTGCATATACTTAAGAATTTTTGCACCATTCTCAGTTATTTCTGGTTTGAGACCAGTACCCTTATCCGCCTTCAAGTCCTCAAAATATTCGAGTGCTTTCTTATATGCTTCTGCATCTTCCTCAAAATCTTGAGTGACTACGGGATTGTCAAACATCTCTCCAACTATTTTAATAAACGCTTCTTTCTTTGTCATTTTACTAATTACCGTCCTTTAATATAATTCTTTATTTCTTATAATTATATTATAACATTTTTTAATTAGTAAATCAACTATTTTACTACAAATCTTACTTATCTTGCTCGTCAATAAAGATAAACTCTTGCGCATAAGGGAGCGTTCTTGCCCATTGAATAAAACTCTGTTCCACAGGCGTATGTTTTCCAGACCACTCGTTTAACTTATGATTGCGACGTTGGCTTTTAGAACAAATAGCTAAAAGATTTTCATAATTTAGAGTTACAGTTCTTGTTTGTAACCAAGCTTCTGGTAACCAACGAACTAACTCTTTCCAATAACGGACATCCTTAGTTTCAAGATATTTTAGACGAAGTCCTTCTAACATATCTATCAATCTCATAATAGTACGCTTACTATCATAACAACTTACACAATCTCCAATAGGTATTCCGACCCATTCCAAACTATCAATATAATCATCTGTTTCAAAGCAATCAAGAGTAATAGGTTTTGAAGCTAACTTATGCATCGTAGATGTACTATTCGCAACTGTTCCTACTTTATAAGTATCAAACTCTTTCCACCAATAGAGTGGAGCTGTGATATCAACAGACACAAAGATTTGACGCATAAACTTGCGATGTTCAGGTCCAGCTTTAATAAGTTGTTGCGCTAACCGCATATCATCTGGTCCAATCAATGCAACTTCCGCACAAGTAGCCCAATCTTTATTATCTTGTTGAAGAATTCCATTCTGTAATAACCATTGGTCAAGAGTATCGAACTCTTCATTCAATTCTTTATCATCGTATTCATATCCATATCCATATAAGTCTTTATCTGGGTGTCTCTTTTGCATCCATGCTTCAGTTACTACGTAATCAACCTCTGTATCATCTGGATTTATTAAGCCAAAAAAACTATCGCTTTTATCCCAACTATTTTTAGGGTTTCTCATTCCACGTAAAGCGTTACCAAAATTCATTACTTGCGTGTTTTCAAATTTCATTCCTTTTATCTCCTTAATGATTTCCTTTTGTTGAATTGAAACCGTATATATTAGATTGATATAATTCTATCCAAAACTTCTCTTTCTCATTTAATTGTTCTCTTGGACATTCTTCCATAAGTTCAAAAGAAAAAGAGTATATACCATCTTTTTGCATTGAATTGTAAAGTTTATTTGTCGCGGAAGCCTCGATTCCAAGCCCGCATTTACAATGGTCTTTCCATCTTTGAGCTACATCTACAGATTGACCAATGTAGCATTGCTGCGTCTTCAAATTGGTTATTTTATAAATTCCGCAAATCTTCTTAGTTCCTAAAATACGATTACACATTTCAGTAGTTTGTTTTTGAAAATAAGTAGACCATATAAGTTTACTCAAAACAACAGGTTGATGTAATAATAGTTTAACTTCTTCTAATTTTTTTACATCTTCTAAATCTTTATCTGAAATACTTAATTTATAAAACTGAATATTTTGTTCCTTCTCCATTTCGCGGAGATTGGCTTGTACGCCCGCACTCAAGGCTTCCCGCATCTTATTCAGTTCTTCTTCACATAACTCTCTTTCTGCAACCAAACTTTTCATCTTTTTATCATGTTCTTGTTCAGCCTTAACATAATTTTGTTCCAAGGCATATAAATATTGCTCACTGGAATAAGAGAGATTTTCTTTATATAAATTTATTTGTTCAGAAAGATTATTTTTTTCTTTTTCATGTTGTTCTTCAAAAAGTTGTTTTTCTTTCTCTATATCTAAAATTAACTTTGTTCTTTGCTTGCAAAGTTTATTATATTCTTCTTGAAGTTTTTCAACTTCTGATTGTTCAACTTGTTTAGAAACTTTGATTTTATTTGCATCTATATAAAATTTTATACCTACTCCTAGGATACATAAAGCAAGTATAAAAAATAATATTTCAAATATCATCTTATTTACCTACAAAAAAATGCGGGGCATAATTGCCCCGCGAGTTATTCAAGTGTATATTAAGCCTTCTCAGGTTCTGGAGCATCTGGGTCGAAAGCTTCACCTTCAGCTGTCAGCTTGATAAACTTAACCGGCTTATGTGTGCCATCATCCAACTCAATCTCAGCAGGGATTCTTTCCATCAAACCTTTCTTCTGGAAGGCAGAAGTAACGATACCATTTACGCTGCGAACCTCAAGTCCTGTAGCCTCTGCGATGTCTGCCGCTGTAACGTTTGCTCCATTCAGACTCTTTACATAATCAAATACTTTTCTTGAATTTTCTTTTAATGCCATTGTTTTTATTCTCCTTGTTTTTAATAATATATTATAGTATCTTTTAGAGATTATCTCATCTCTTGATGATTATATTATATCAAAAAATTTTTATTTTGTCAATAATTTTTTTCTTTGAATATAATCATCTAGTAACAAAACATCCTCAAAAGAGAGGGAAGACATTATTTCTTCAATTTTCTGTTGATTTTCTTGAACATTTTCGCCCAAGAGTAATTCTTTTTCCGCCTTCACAATCTTTTGAGCAACCAACTTTATATATTTGTTTCGTTCATCTTTCATATATCTATTATATCAAAAATTTTTGAACTTTTCAAAATATCGCAGATAAAGTGCAATCCTTTGCATTTTTATCATCGTGCAACCCCTTATAAAAGCCATGACGTATAGTATGCTCCTTATTGTCTTTTTCCATACATTGTATCTTACATACTTTATTTAACCATAACTCTGGATGTTCGCTCATAGATTGCTTCATTTCGTCAGATATGCCTGAATGAATAGTTCCTATATTGACAAGATTTCCATCGTCGTCATATGCACCAATTTGAATACGAGCATTATTCCATCCCATATAATATGGTTTAGTTACTGCTCTAAAATATCCATCTGTAGCATCTCCTTCTTGTCCATAATAACATCCAATAGGTAATTTCCATTCCATATCATCTTCATTTAATTGTATCCAATATTGCCAATTTTCTATCTCAGTTCCATAATAAAAGATGGTTGGAGATTCAAATCCAATAATAACTGCATCCGCGAAGTCAACTTTCTTTGCTTTTAAGTTAGTATCTGGTCTTTTTCCTGGCTCATAAATACCAGTTTTCTTCTTAATAACCATTCCTTCCTCACCTGCATCAAGAGCAGCTCCGACTCTTTCATAAAGATTGTCTTCCCAGGCTTCCGCCAATTCAATAAAAGGATATTCACTTAATCCATGTAATTCATAAATTTTCTTTAAGATATTATATCTCATTTCATTATTTACTTTATTACGAACTAAATCAACTCCATCATACATAAGAATATCATGTAAGTAATAATGAATTTTTCCCCATTTACCATTTTGACGTTCAATAGCTTTGGCGGGAAGACATCCCATAATCTCAGTACAATTCTTTGAACTTCCGCCTGGATAATAAATTTCTCCAATTAAAATTGTATGAGGTGGCAATTCGCAACTTAAAACTGTAGTAATATGAGGTACATTTTCAGATTTTTCAGCCTGCAATCCAGTCTTTTTACTCGCTGTGCGAGAGAATAAATAAGAATGTTTTTCATGGTTTTCAAATTGATACCAATATCCATCTTTTTTTAATTGACCAAAATACTCTCCACTATCACAAGCTTTTTTTAAAGAAGCATCTGTACTTTGATGAATAAGCATAGATTCATACATTACTGCTTCTGGATATAATTCTTCGATTTTCTCTTTATTAAATGCCATTATAAACATCTTCTCCTATTTCTTGCATTACTTTCTTATATGTTTCATACGCTTCTTCTATTCCGCTATCATCGAAACCACTAGGTCTATTAAGTCTTTTCATATATTCTTCATATGTAATTTTCTCTGAAAGACCTGGGTCTTCTCTTATAAAATCCATAATACTTTTTGGTTTAATCATAATTAAATACCATAACATCTGCGGTTACTATAACTTAACCGCAGATGTAACATTTCCTTTTATCATAATATTGCCCATGCTAATTCTACTCAAAAGAGGAATATCCTTTGCAGAAATACATATGGAGTTTGGTTTTCCAACTAATAGAAGATTATCTTCATCATCAACCATAGCAGCACCTACTACTAAACCTGTAACATCAGTAGGTTTATATGCAACTACTCCTTTACCAGCTCTAGCTTGATATGGAAACTCATCCATTGCACATTTCTTACTAAATCCCTTAGCAGTAAAGATTGCTACAGTATCAGTTGTTTTATGAATTGGAAGTCCTACTACAACTTCATCGCCTTCCGCCAACTTAATTGATTTAACACCAGATGTTACACGACCAATAGGGTTAATATCATCAGTTGGGAAGTGGATAGATATACCATTTTTTGTAATGACAATCATTTCTTCTTCATCAATGAATGTTACATTTGCAATAGAATCTCCTTCTTTTAACTTAATTGCTGCAATTCCAGTACTTCTTTTAACTGAAGTATATTCTTCCAAATAAGTCTTTTTTACAAGTCCTTGCTTGGTTACAAAAAGTACATATTGAGCATTAGTCTTTCTATGTAAAGAACTTACTGCAATAACCTTTTCATCAACATCCATAGTTACAAGAGTTCCAATTCTAACTCCTTTAGATACATTAGTTCCAATAGGAACATTATCAACTAACATCTTATACATCTTTCCTTTTGATGTGAAGAACATTAAGTTGTCTATTGTGTTAGTTGAAATTGTATCTAAAATAGCATCATCTTCATTTTTTATTCCCTTACCATTTCTCTTTTGTGTCTTAAATGAAGCTTTAGGTATTCTCTTAATATCTCCAGACTGAGTAACAATTACAACTACATCTTCTGGAATGACCTCTTGAATTTCTTTTTCTTCTTTTGGAACTTCAATTTGTGCTAATTCTGTGCGGCGGTCATCACCAAACTTTGCAACAATCTCTTCCAATCTTGCCCGAATGTCAGCTTCTTGTAGACTTCTATCACTAAGATGAAGTTCTAACTCAGCTATTTTAATAATGAGTTCTTTCTTCTCATTTTCAAGCTCTATCTTCTCCAACTTAGCTAATTTAGATAGTTTCATATCCAAAATAGCCTTAGCCTGAACTTCTGATAATTTATACTTAGATTGTAAGCTTACTGAAGCGGCTGCCGCGCTTTCTGAACTTTTTATTAACTGGATAACATTATCAATATCTTCAAGAGCAATCAATAGACCTTCAACAATATGAAGTCTTGCTTTTGCTTTTTCTAAATCAAATGTTAATTCCTTTTTTAAACAATCAATATTATGTTCAATATATATCTTAATACAATCAACTAAATTTAATTCAGTTGGTGTCTTATCTATCAAAGCTACTTGATTGTAAGATATTGAAGTTTGTAAACAAGTCTTAGCAAATAACTTTCTTAATACTGCTTCTGGAGCGATATCTTTGTTACATTCAATTACAAGTCTAATACCTTTCTTATTACTATCATCTCTCGCTTCTGAAATACCTTCAATTTCTTTTTTCTCGCAAGCTTCTGATATATCTTCCAAAATTCCTTCTATTGTAGTTCCATAAGGAATTTCATAAAATATAATATTCTGCTTTTCAATATTATACTTTCCGCGGACTTTCACACTTCCATGCCCAGTCTTCATAATGCCAGGGATATCATTCTTATTTATAATCAATCCACCTGTTGGGAAGTCTGGACCAGGCAAAGTTACTTCATTTCCATCCATATAATCATAAATAGCTTGAGCAACTTCTCTTAGATTATGTGGTAACCAATTACAAGCCATTGCTACACCGATACCTGTATTTGGATTACAAATCAAATTCGGGAAGATAGCTGGCAGCGTTACAGGTTCATCTGTAGTTTCATCATAATTCAATGTGAACTCTACATTTTTTTTCTTCATTCCAGCCAATAGACCAACTTCTGAAATCTTAGCAAGTCTTGCTTCAGTGTAACGCATATGAGCTGGACCGTCACCTATTATATTACCATTATTACCATGCCAATCAATAAGTGGATATCTCATAACCCAATCTTGAGAAAGTCTTACTAATGCTCCATAAATTGAGCTATCTCCATGTGGATGATATTCACCCATAACGTCACCAACAATACGTGCTGCCTTGACATGGGGTTTAGAAGAAATTCTTCCTTTCTCAAAAGTAGACCAAAGTATTCTCTTTGCAACAGGCTTTAATCCACTTTTAGAGTCTGGGATTGCACGGTCAGTGTTCACGGCAACCGCATATTCTATAAAGTTAGTACCTAATTCTTGTTTAACATCATTCTGCATTATATGTTGCCTCCTCGCTATGAGCCTTGATGTATGCTTTTCTTGCTGTAACACCAGTACCCATTAGTTGGTCAAACAAAATGTTTGTTGTCTCTATATCTTCAACAGTTATCTGCTTAATGATACGATTTTCAGGGTCTGTAAGTGTTTCTTCTGTCTCTTCAACACTCATTTCACCAAGCCCTTTTAATCTATTAACAGAAAACTTCTTACCTTTATTTTCAATCTTATATTGCTCTAATGCTTCGTCATTCTTCAAATAAATATAACCTTTTGCAGTTGTAATCTTATAAAGTGGCGGAACACCTGCATATATATATCCATCAATTATAAGTTGTGGACAAAAATTCCAGATGAAAGTATAAAACAGGTTTTTAATATGCGCTCCATCAACGTCGGCATCAGACATAATAATAATCTTTCCATATCTCAAATCTTCTGGCTTATAAGTTACAGTCATTGTCTTAGCGTCAATAGTCAAACCAAATGCATCAATCATAGTCATAATTTCCGCATTTTTCTGTATCTGAGCAAGAGTTGCTTTCTGAGTGTTGAGGATTTTTCCTCTAACTGGCATAACCGCCTGAGTTAAATTATTACGTGCCATCTTTAAGTTACCAGATGCACTATCTCCCTCAGTGATATAAATTTCACATTCCTTACGATTCTTGCTATTACAATCTGCCAATTTACTATCAAACTTAACAACTTTTTCTTTCTTTTTCTTTTGAGTTTCACGAACAGCTTCTCTAGCCTTCTTCGCTGCATCTCTAGCTTTACGAGCACTAATTGCCTTATCCGCGATTTCTTTCAGCTCTTTCTCATTATTTATAAACCAAATTTGAAGATTTTCAGATAATGCTTGAACAAAAGGTTTGGTATCTATCTTTGTAATACGACTCTTAACCTGTGCATCATAAGATACATTTGGAGCAGTTATATTAAATACAAGATACATTCCCTCTTGAATATCATCACCAGTCAAATTTTCATCTTTTTCTTTTAACCATTTCTTCTCTCTAAAAAACTTATTAAACTCTCTTGTTAAGACTGTCTTTAACTGTGTAATGTGCGGACCAGCTTCTGTTAGACCTGTATTTACATATGGAACAATAGTAGATGAATAGTTAGATGTGTAAGTCATAACCAAATCCATCTTATTCTTGCCTTCAACGAAGTTAATATTGAAACGATTCTTAATAATCTCCTTCGCGGCAACCGCCTTATCTACTAAATCATTTAAACCATGCTCTGACTTATATAAAGTTGTTGTTCCATTGTCATTTAATATAATACTTAAACCAGGACACAAACATGAAATAGTTTCAAATAAAGGTTTAATTACTTTCATATCAACTTCTGTGTTAGTAAAAAATTCTTCACTTGGTTGCCATGTAACGCAAGTTCCGCTGTCTTTTTTAGGATAGTCTGCAACTTCTCTTGCTTCAAAAACACCTTCTTTGAAACTTATTTGTTCAGTCTTTCCGTCTCTCCAGGTTACTGCTTTTAACCAATGAGATAGGAAAGTTGTAATTTTTGAACCAATACCAAAAGAACCTAATGATGTTCCTTCATAGGTTCCATCTTCACGATATTTACCAGATGTATTAAGAACACTGAACGCAGCTTCTAAGATTGTCTTTCCATCATCTCTAAATGAGTTAGGGATAAAACCTTGTCCTTTGTCACTTACAGTTACCGTATCTTTATTTACATCTACTTTAATTTCATTACCATGACCTAATCTAAATTCATCAACTGCATTTGATACTATCTCTACCAATAATTGTGTAGAATATGTAGTATCTCCTGCATATACTCCTGGACGAAGTCTTGTAAATTCCAGAGGACTTAATGATTCGATTGAGTCTTCAGTATATAGCTTATTGTTTTCGCTCATCTATCATACTCCTTATTTTCTTTTTATTACTTATATTATATCATATTTTATTTACATTATCAACTTCATGCCCTTTTCCTGAATAATTTTGTTAAATTTAATCATATTATTAGTAGCAAGAGCATCCGCGAGTTCATTTTCTGTAACATTTGCATGCCCTGTAGTCTTTACAACTTGACAATTAAAAAAATCTTTGCTAAGATATTTATAGAGAGATTTGACTAAATCAATATTCTCAACTCGCTTATTTTTACTATTTATCCAATTATTCTTTGCCCAAGTAAAAATCCAATTATTACACATATTAACTACATATGCAGAGTCACTATGTATAATACAACTTTGATTTGGGAATAATCTTTCCGCAAGTTCAAAAGCATGTAAAACCGCCTTCATTTCAGCTTGATTATTTGTTATCTTTTGCTCTTGTTTACTATATTTATAAGTTACTTCATTACCATTTATTATAATTACGCCATAACCTCCTGGACCAGGATTGCCATGACTACTTCCATCTGTCCAAATATGTATCATTCTTTTATCCCTTCAATACTATTATAAACAAGCTCAAGTCTTTGTTTACTTAGTATATGTTTTATTTGGTTTTCTTTGTTATCACATAATCTTAAATCACTTAAAACATGATTGATAAACATTTTTGTTTTTGGATGCATCGCTAATGGTTTACTTATCTTGTTTAACCACCATTGCCATTCTCCCTCAAATGTAAAGTTTTTACCCATATAGGCTTGACCTGCCCCAAGATAATCACATAACATTTCACAAGCATCCTTGAATGGCATTTTAAGCGGGACTCCACCATTATCAAAGTTGTCTTGCCAGTATTCGTAGTGATGAGAATTTCTTCCTTTATGATGCATCCATGCTTTTGAGTATCCATTAACTTCTTTACAAGCATCTATTGGACTGCGAGTTCCTTGATAATACTTAACACTTTCAATAAATTCTGTTGGAGAGAATTTAGATAAATCGTGCAAAATTCCTCTTAAAGGGATTCCCGCAATAAAACAATACTTACCAACATAATATTTATGCTTACAAACTGTTTTGAAATGTCCTAAGATTTTATTTACCATTTCTAATTACTCCTAATTCTATTCCATCAAACATAACACAAATACTATTATTTGGGAAGGTTCTTTCTAATAATTGATAAAACTGTTGAGCATCTTCCATATTCCATTTCTCACTATCTATAAAAGCTACTAAAGTATCTCCTGGAGATAAAAAAATTTCATTATGAGGAGTTAGTTTTGGTATAATATTAACCTCTACAGGCTCACCCTTTTCTTGTATATATTTTATCATACGATTTTAATTCCTTCCTATTCTTGAATTATTCTATTTTTTATTCTAACTTTATTATAATATAATTTTTGGAGAAAGTCAAACCAGTTTCCAAAATTGTTAGTCAAAATGGACAAAAAAAGAGCGAGTAGCATTTTGCTACTCGCTTAAATTAAACTCTTTTAGTATAGTCAAGACAAATCCATCCTACGCCGCTTTTAAGTTTTCCCCAGTTACCTTTAGTTTGAACAATCGTATAAGTTCCTTTATTAGTAATAGAACCGTTAATTCCATAATTAGTTCCAGGTCCTTTTCTAATATTAAGCGCATCCGCAGTTACTTTTACTAAATAACTTGAAGGCGCGGCAGGCTTTGCTGAAGGAGCGCTAGAGCCACTTCCTGCGACTGTCTTTCCTATTGTTACATAAGAAGAATTTTCAAGATAAATCCATCCTGCATTACTCTTTAAATGACCCCATCCATTTTGAACTTCAGTAATAGTAAATGTACCTTTACCTGTATATTTTCCTGTTACCGCACCGTTTGGAGATTTTCTAATATTCAAATCACTAATAATTACATTTACAGTAAATGGAACTGCTGGGTAATTTTTATTAGTTGCGGTAGGCTTAGAAGGTGCAGATGGAGCTACAACAGTTCCACTTCCTAATTTAGCATTAACTTGATTAGCTAAATCTTGCATTCTTTCCATTAACCAGTTTCCTGGACATGATTTATTAGCAAACCATCTATGAACAGTTAATACCATTTCATCTGCTTTTGGATTATAATTAAGTGCTGTATTTTTATTTGCAAACCATAATAGTTTTTTCTTTCCATTACGTCTACAAATATCTATGCATAAATCAACAAGTTTGTTATAAACTGTATTATTAAAAGCGTATGGTTCCTTTGTATCGGATGCACATTCGATAGTTACTGCTCTTTGGTCATTAGCATTACTTGAAGTACACCAAGAACGATTGCACTCATCAACGCAAAGAACAACTCTACCATCTTTACCAATACCATAGTTACAACTTGCTTGTCTTGAAGAACTTGTAAAACATCCTCCAATAGCTTCCGCAGTTAGTTGCCCCACAACACAATGCGGAGAAATTCTATCAATTCTATGAGTTCTTGCGCCGCTATGATTAGGGCTTTTAACAACGCAATTAACTAAACTACTGTTACTCATGTTACTATCTCCTTTATTTGAATTTGTGGTTGACGTAGTTGCATATTTATCGTAATATGTTTGACCATATTCCGCCCTTTTGTTTTGTACTGCTATACTTTGGTTAGCAGGTCTTTCAAATTTCAATAATACTTCATTAGATGCTTGTAATACACTTGTTGCATTTTCTAATGTATGTAATATTGAAGGATAATTCTCAGATAACTCTTTATATAGGAAATCTAATTGAGCTTCTAAATCTCCAATAGAAACTTTTCTGCTCTTGATAAAGTCTAATAAATTTTGTTTACGGCTCCAATAAGTCCATTGAGCTAATCCATATCCTGCTTTATCTTTAACAAAATTTGTATAAGTTCCATTATCAACGGCTTGAGTGTATGCGGTATCAGATAATCCTAATGACTTTTCATAAGTATTCTGTAGGTTTTCTGGTCTTAATCCAGATTCTGCGTGCAAATTACCCATCAAGCCCGCAACACCATAGTTATTCTTTATTTTAGATTTTAAGTAGTTCCAAATCTTCTGTTCATTAGTATTGCCTGTTAAAGCCATCTAATACCTCCTTATTTTTGTTCAATGTAAGATTGTAAATTAATATTATTATCTAACATTCCTCTAAATTTATCTAAGGTTTCATCTACAAGAACACTAAATACTTCAAAAGGAATAACTTTCACTAAGTATGGAAACTTAGCAATAAACATATCATATACATAACGAAGTTTAATTTGTCCTGTGCCTGAACCTAATTCCTTTTCAGCTGCGGTAACTGCATAAAGTAACCATTCTTTTACTTTTGCAATTTGTTCTGTTGTAGGTCTTTTAACAAAAGCATAAATAGCGTATCCTGCTACTGCAAGGACAGCGATTGCAGCAATCAATAAATACCAATAATTAACAAAAAATTCCATATGTATCCTCCTTCTATCCGACAGATTCGTCGTCATTATTATTGTTGTTATTTAGTGCGGAGTCATATATAATTCCGCCTATAGTATTTTCTTTTACGGATTTAGCTGCATATACAGCAAACCCAATTACTTCTCCTACTACCGCACCTATTAAAGTAACAAGAGGAGTAAAATCTGGAGCGAGTCCAGTCTGTAATGCTAATTGAATACTTTGAATAGTCGCCCATCCAGTAAACAATTCAATTATAGTGCAATTTATAAATAAAAAAAGAATAAGCAATTTAGTTGTAGTTAGCTTAGATTTATCTTTTAAACTATTTCTTAATTTTGCTTTATCTTTCTCTATTTTTATTTTTCTCTTTAATAACTGTTTGTTTTTTGCCCAATCTTTTTCTTCTTGAATAAGTTTTTTTTCATCCAACATATAATCACCTCGAAACTAAAAAGAACCCATGTTATTTCTAACATGAGTTCTTTAATATTAAAATTGGTTTAAAAATTACCAAAAGGCATTTTGATTTTCAAAAGTCGACAGTAGGCGCTCCGAGCAGACAGTTGTTACATTAACTGTGCTAATTGAGCAATTCTACTTCTATATATATTTACTAATGTGACTTCTCCATATATTTTATCTCCCCTAAAGATTTCTGATACTCGTCTCATACCATTATTATTACCAGCATATATTGACAAATCTACTTGAGTATCACTATCTCCATCAAGAATACAAATTGAGTCTTCTCCAATTCTTTGAAGAGCAAGTCTCATTAGCTCAATATCTAAATTCTGTGCTTCAGTGATATAGATACCTGCTTTTAAACCTGTAGTATCATATCCACGAATATCAGACATAGGCAATAAATCTATTTTGCCTTCGTATATTAAACGTTCTACCTCAGCTCTATCTCCAAGCTTACTTGATAAGAAATTTCCTATTTGAGAATCAAGTAATTTTTCCGTGCGGGAGCCTGGATAATAGCCAAGTTTAGCTGAGCCTGAAGTAGCTACAGTATTACAGAAAATAATTATTTTATCAATATCTCCCTTTTCTAATAGAGAGAAGAGATAACCTATAGCCAGATATGATTTTCCTGTGCCCGCGCATCCGCGAATCATAGTTATTTTATTACTATGTAAACTATCCATAGCTATTGTTTGGTATACATCTTTAGGTTTTATTTTTCCAAACATTTTACTATTAAAAGCAATAAAGGAAACTTGTTTAAAACCATCATCAGTATATTTATATTTATCAATAATTTCCCCATCCTTGTTCTTAATCAAGAGGTATTCATTGATATTTATATCCCAGTCAATATCTGGGTCAAACAAGTCTAAATAAATTTGTGCAATTTTTTCTTCTGTATCACAAGTAACTACTCTATAACCAGAATAATTTTGTTCGGTTAATTTAATATAATTAACTTTTAATCCAACTGCATTAGCTAAATGCTTGCAACATAAATCTTCTGTAACAAGAGTAATAGGATTATCACTTGAATTACTTTTTAATGCACTCATAATAATTCTACTATCATCTGTCATAGGAAGAATAGCTGAATTTTTAATATCCTCATCCCATTCTTGAAGATATGTAATAATATTATATTCCCCTTCATGCTCATCTAAAAGATGTAATAATCTTCGAGCACGAAATTTTATCTCTGGGTCTTTAGTAGCAGAGGTTTTGATGTTTTCCAACTCTCTAAATGTTATTGTACTAACTTCAAAACATTCATTAAATGCCCCATGTAGTTTATTCAACAGAGCACAAGTATCGTAAAAAATCATATATTTTACTTCCTTTCTTATTCTGTTCATGTATATCTGAAAAATTGGACATATGGATTAACTATTTCTACCCTATTTAATATAATTATAACATATTTTTTGTTAAAAATAAAATAGACCTTGCCGAAGCAAGGTCTACATATTAGTCTTTCTTACGATTGACTGTGGTGCTTTTAAAGAAGCTACCAATAACACCAAGAGTTCCGCATACAAGAGGTAAAGACTCTTTCGCGATATTAAGACCAAGCAAGCCTAAGCCTTTAATCATTGTGTCACCAAATGTTACTTTGATTATCCATCCCGTTACCCAGCCACTACAAAATCCAATGAACGGGGATGCCAGTATGAGAATAACGAAAAGGACGATTACTCCAAAGCATCCAAGCGCAGTTGTTGTGTCATCATATTTGCTGTAATTATACATTTAACATTCTCCTAACTTTTTTATTTCTGCTACAAGGTCTTCCAAATTAACGGGGCAGCAGTCATGTGAGTCTATACCAACGTGATACATATAAGTGCGAATTCCCGCTTCATCAGAAAAGAAATTCGTCTGCTGATGAGTGTGACCATATAAGCCAAGTACGCGGTTATTATTTCCATTTGCTGTGATAGTTGGATAGTGTGTGCATACGAATGTATGCTTGCCCGCCTTAATACGATATCCCATCTGAATATCTTTAAAAAAGTGATTAGTTGCAAATGCTTTAAGTCTGGCATCAGTATCATGATTACCAAAGGCAAGATACTTTTCACCTTTTAATTTACTTACTAAGCGCAATCCCGCTTGTAAATCCTGTCCTAACATTACATCTCCAAGATGGTAAACAATGTCGCCATCTTTCACAGTTTCATTCCATTTTGTAAGGATAGCGTCATTCATATCCTGAATGTTCTGAAATCCGCGAGGCTTCCAGACAAAGTCCTTATCGTGATTAAAGTGCGTATCACTTGTAAGCCAAATTGTTCTATCCACTTACATCTCCTCCTTTACTTCAATAAGTTTATTAGGTTCTATAATATAAATTTTTTTAATTCCTTCTTCAAATTCTGGTGCTTCAATCTGATTATACATACGACGAATAGCACTGATAGGAACAAATGCTCTGGTTCCTTTTCTGTTACTGTTCTGCGCAATACAGGTCTCAAGTGGAGTCTTTATCCATATAATTTCCACATCAACCTCAAGTTCGGGATTGATGGTAGTAAGTAATTTATTTCTTGAAGCTCTATTTAAATGAGTAGCGTCTGCGAACACATTATATCCATTTTCAAGAGCGTTGTTAATTCTTCTTACATACTCCTTAAATACTTCCTTTTCCTTAGAGAAATATTCCTCATCTTCCGCGACCATAGAAAATCTTACATCATCGCGAGATACCCATACAGTATGTTCATCAAGATGATTGTGTATCCAGGTTGTCTTGCCAGACCCAGGCGTCCCCATTAACATATATAATTTACTCATATTATCGCTCCCTTCGCTTTTGCTTTTCTTTGTTAAAAGTTGATTGAAAAGTAGGCTGCACTTTTCTTTGTCTTTCTTCTTCTTCTCTTCTGCTTTGCTGTATTCTTAATGTATTCTGAACTACCATGTTAGCGCACATTATTGCTCCGATATTTGGTATTACCATATTTACCACCCTCTATTTAATAGATTTTTAGTTTCGTCATTAGGATTTTCTTTTATAATTTTATGACTGCACTTATAACTGTGATTTGAGTTCCAACATTTTCCATGCCTATTATATTCGCATTGAGTCTTGCTGCAAGACATTAAATCAGCTACAGGAATTCTGTTACCGTTAACAAATCTTCCTAACTGAAACTCTTCTTCAAAATCTTCTTTACTATAAGAACCAAAAGGACGAACTTCTGCATGATTTGTTTCAGTGCCGCAATGTAAACAAAATAATTTCTTTAAATGTCCTGCCTCTCTTTGCTGCCCTGGTTTTCTTGCAATAGGAATGCCTTTTCTTCCGCATACTGTGCAATAAAATTCACTTGTTGTCATTTCTCCTTTTTTCATACTCATATTCATCAAATCCTTTCTTTATTTATATAAATATTTTATCATATTTTTTTAAGAAAATAAAGTGCAGAGGTTAATCTGCACTTTTTGGTTTAAAGGCTGCCATAGGAAGTAATTTAAACAGATTCTGTTCATGAAGTCTATCAATTTTTTCTTTTATCGCGGCAGGCGGCTCAATTCCGTCTCCAATGTAGGCATCAAGCACTTCATAGCTGAAACCAAGGTTATCTTCATCGGTCTTTCCGCATAATCCATCCTCTGGTACTTTTTCTATAAGTTCAGCGGGTAATCCAAGTTCATATCCGATAGCTTTCACTTCTCTTACTAATAAATTAGAAAGAGGACTAAAATCTCCCGCACCATCGCCATACTTAGTAGCATATCCAACCCAGTCTTCACTTTTATTGCAAGTATTGACTACACGACCGTTCATACTTTGAGAAATTGCATATAAAGTTACCATTCTTACTCTGGCGGGAAGGTTAATTTTTGCCTGTTCAGATAGATAGCCGTCAATGCTCATATCAATCTCATAAACAGCATCTTCGATATTTGCTATTTCATAGTTAATACCAAGATATTCAACTACGCTTATTGAAGTGTCAACTTCTTGAAGTCCATGAGGCATCAAAACTCCATATACTCTGTCTTTACCAAGAGCTTCTACACAGAGAGCTGCCGCGACAGTAGAATCCTTTCCGCCAGATATGCCAATAACAGCAATACAATCTTTACCATTCTTTTCAAACCAATCTCTAATCCATTGGACACATTCATCTTTTGTTTTTCTTGCGTCAAATTCGATTGAGTACATCATAAAACCTCCTTAAATACTCATATACATTTTCTGGAACGAGTTCCTTAACCTCTTCAAATCTGCCTTGTTCACATAAGTCTCTTACTAAACTCGAAGAAGTATTATTTCTTGGAATTTGAATTTTAATGAAATGGTCTTTATATTGCTCTAAGTTAGCTTCTTTTAAAGCAGTTTCAAGACCTTCCCCTGCTCTACTGCAAGCAACAAACATATTCTCTTCTACGAAAAGTTGCCAATTATACCATGAAGTAAGAGTTTTAATATTATCAACTCCTAAACATATGAAGAAATTATAAAACTCAAATTTCTTATCAAAACTATCTCTTAGCTCTTGAACTGTATCATATGTTTTTTTAGGAAGAAAACTGTCAACTTCATTTGGAAGATATGTCATATCCATTGGAGTTGCTTTTTCAATTAACTTACAGCGGCTAGGTCCTGGTATTAAAGTCTTTTTCTTTGCCACGTAAGTATCATGAGCTGGAATAAAGTACACCATATTGGCATTGACCGCCTTCTGAGCGGTCTTTGCCATTTCTATGTGAGCGTTAGTGATAGGATTGAAACTTCCTGGTATAAGCAGGATATTATTCATGCTCCATTCTCCAATCTATACATCTCTGTAAGTAGTCAACATATGCAGGATTCTTACACATTCCCTTACCAGGAGTATCGGAAATTTTAGCTACATCCTGACCATTACAAAGTGTTGTTTTCATAACAATATTTAAAGGCGTTGCGATTGTATCATTGCTCAGATAGGTTCCGATACCGAAAGCAACCTTAGCTCTTCCATTGAAATGTCTGAATAATTTATCAGCCCTTTCAAAGTCTAAACTGTCACTGAACAATAAAGTTTTTGTCTTAGCATCAACGCCCAAACTCTCGTAATGCTTAATCATTTTTTCGCCCCATTCAATCGGGTCGCCGCTATCATGACGAACCCCACTAAACAGTGTTGCATAGGTCAACTGAAAATCTCTTAAGAAACAATCAGTAGTAATGGCATCTGTTAAAGCAGTTCCGTTCAACACTCCATACTCTTTTACCCATGCATCCAGAGCATACCAGTTACTATAAGCTGGATTGTGCTTGTGGTTTCCTTGACCGACACACATAATCCATTCATGCGCCATAGTACCAACAGGAGTTAAGCCAAATTTCTTCGCAAGGTATACATTAGAAGTTCCCACAAATCTGGAAGCACAATGTTTAGTATCATTTAAGTGAGAAAACTTCTCAACCACTAATTCCTGAGCTTCCGCAGATAATCTACGACGAAGACCAAACTCAGAGAACACACCTGCGTACCATTTGCCAGATTTAAGATTATTAAATTTCTCTTCTAATCTTTCTTTAAAGCTGGCAATCAGAGTATCGTAATCATAGTTCATGCGGAAATACACTTCATTGACAATAGCCAAAGTAGGAATTTCGTACATAGAAGTATTTAACCATGTTCCTCTTGTTTCGATACTCAAGCCGCACTCTGCGTCGGTAGTAATCTCAAAATCTTCAAAACGCGGCTGCCACAAACGAAGGAAATCTACATAGCTACCTTTAATCCACTTAATATTTTCAAGATAAGCCAGCTCATCTTCTGTGAATTTTAAACCACAGTAGGCTTTAATTTGCTCTTTAATTTCTTCAACCATTTCTGCGGTGAACTTTACATCAGTGTTTCTACACTTAAAAGACCAGGTGGTCTTATAGTCAGAAAACTGATGATAGATAGCCTGCCCCATACTGAATTTATACATATCATTTTCCAGTAAGCTGGTGATAATATTTTTTAATTTCATTCTTAAAACCTCTCCTTATTCGTTAATTACGTCAATCTGACAGCTCTTCATTACTTCCAATGCAGCTTTATGCTTCTCAGGAGTAACACCCGCGCAACACTTAGCATCAACTGTAATTGGCATATTTGGATATAACATTCGTAAAATAAGCGCATTTGAAATTACGCAAATGTCTGTACATAATCCGCACAGTTCAATTTCGTCAATGCAATCAATCCAGTTATCAAGTGCGTCTGTCCAGTTGTCGTAGCCAAATGTATTCTTAGGAATTTCTCCCTCATTATCTTTGACTTCAATTTCAGGAATAATTTCCCAACCTTCAGTGGCAATAATGCAGTGAGGAACAGGAAGCTTTTCTCCTTCTAAAGTTTCCATATAATTCTCATAATGTGTATCTTTTGTGAAGATAATTACATTATTTGCCGCACGATTCTCATCAATTTTCTTCACAACATCAGGTACGATAGTCTGAGCTTCTGGTGTACCCAATGCCATAGACACAAAATCATTTTGCATATCTACAACAATTAAAACTTTCATATTTTCTCTTTCCTTTCCATTTCTTATATAAATATTATATCATAAATTTTAATAAAAATAAAGGAGCAGTTTTTAATCTGCTCCTTTTCTCTTAATCAATCGTCTCTACATCAAAAGGTATCCACATTTTTGGATTAAAGTTGAGAGTATATTTATATTTACTTACATCGCCGTCTGTAATATCTTCAACAACATAAGTTACATTATCAGATAATCCGATAAAATGTTTCTTATATCTTCCATATTCATCTTCAACTGTAACTTCAAGTTGATTATCCGCAACATCAGCATTGATGGACATTTTCCCCGTCATTTGGAAGACTACATCACCTTGTAAACAGTTAATAACTGTAATTTGTCTTACAGTATTGAAATTATCTGCCTCTTGAGATATGTTGTAAGATACTCTCTCGGCTTCTGTAGCACAACCACTCAAACAGCCAATCATAAATACCATTAACATAATACTAATAAACTTCTTCATTCGATTCCATTCTCCTTTTGCTCAAATTGTGAAATATACTTGTCGAACTCTTCTGCGGACGCTGGATAGTCAATTATGACTCCAGCTGATACATCTATTGCCATAACTCCAAGAACACTTTTTGCATCAATGGCATACTTTCCACGAGAAATAGTAACATCACCTTCGATATTAGTTGCCATATTTACTAAGTTAATGGCATCATGAATACCATATATTTTAATATATTTTCTTTTCATAAGACCTCCATAAGGGGCTTTAAAAGCCCCTTAGTTATGATACTTGAGTAAGAACTCATTAGATACTGCCTTAAAGCTACGAGTTCCATCCTGAGACCTAAACACTAAGCCTTCCCGCATTCCGCCATCAATAACAGACTTATCAGTTGCAATCGCAAGTAACTCCTCCACAGTATCAGGCAGTACGAAATGTTCATCTACGATAGGCACCCAAGGAATACCATACTCAGCTAAGATTTCCTTAGCCTCGATAGAGTTCAACCGCCCTCTATCAGAAAAGATGAGGTTAAATCCTACGAAGTCATGCCCCTTCAGACCATACTCTCTTTTCTGGATACCTGCACCATAAGTCTCACCCTGGAGAGTCGCCCACTCAAGGTCATACTTCTCGACTAAAGCTGCAAGTACGTCTTCAAAATGATACTTCTCAGCCATTTCAGTATAAACATTGGTATCATAGTAACATCCCTTATCGGGCTTGTCGAAGACTACGTTACGGGAGCAAATATAGAACTCATGCTTCCTTCTCCCCGTTCTACGATAGGTCGCAGTAGTGGAAGTTCCGTCAATTTTCTCAGTAGCAATCCAATCAGACTTATCCTCAAGAATCCAAGTCATGTTCTGGACACGCTCTTCATCTGTCTTGGAAACCCAGCTCGGCCACCCGGTCTTCTTATCCTTCTTCTTTCCGAAGAGTATAAACATCAGCTTACGTCCCCACTCGCGTCTCATGAACCATTTAGCCCAAGGCTGCTTAAAGATATTAGGACGACGCTGTGCCATCTTCTTGTACTTATCGACGGAAGCCGCCTTTCTCTTATTATCCTCTTCAACTGCGTAAGTAACGCCGATAACTTCAGTTAAGCCTTCATGTTCAATATTGACTCCTCTGTTAATCTGAAACTTAAGGCTCTGCACCCAAGATGGAACTTCAGAGTTCAAAATGAAGTCATCAAATGCCATAAGTAAGCCTTGAGAGATAACAGTTCCCTTAAAATATTTCTGAGTCTTTACCTTAAAATGCTTAGGTTCAAGGAACATAAACGGTTCCTTCTCAGGCACCTTAGAGTCAATTTCAAAATAGATAGCAAAGTCGCCTACCTGGAACTGACCCTTCTTTACCATAATTCTCCATCCGCCAATATGAGCAAGCTCAACTCTATCAGCACCAGCGATAGGAGAAATACCGTCAATTTTTACAACATAAGCTAATTCTCTTTCTCCCTTTGCATTTAACATATTACATCTCCTCCTTATATTTCTATTTTATATGCAGCCGCGAGAGTGTCATTGACACTTCTGATATTCTCACGAAGGACATAAAGTACATCTGCCAACTCAGGATACTTTTCCTTGCCTTGCTTTAATACAGGAAGCAACATTTCCGCAGTTTCTTTTACATTTTTTGCAATTCTTGCATCGTCAAATGTTCCTGCCATAGTCCGCAAGTTCATATAACGGTCAAGACCTTTTACTACCAAAGCCCGCCTATTATGAAGAAGATTTCTAAAATAACGAGCTTTTGTGACTTGTTTCTCTTCTCCTTCTACATACTCGATAGTCATATATCGAACCGCATCTTTTACCTTATCACAAACGGGGAGTTCCTTATAATTTACACCGCAATCCTCGACTACATCATGCAGGAGAATAGTAGCGATGATACAGTCATCTTTTACTCCCAGAGCAACTGCGTAACAAGCCATCTGGAGAGGATGAATGATATAAGGAGTAACACCATCCTTTCTAAACTGTCCTTCATGCTTTTCTCTTGCGTATCCGAGAGCTTTCATACTCTCAGTAAATCCCGCGCCAGTAATGTATCCTTTCAAGTAAGTGTACATTTTTTCAACATTATATTCAGTCATAGTATTACTCCTTTCTTACTTAAAAATCAAATTCACAATCATCCTCATTATCAGTTCTTTCTATCTCTCTTGTAATTTGAAGAAACACAGGAACCCCAATGGTGGTGTTAGACGCAGTGGTGTAGAGGGCATATCCGGAGTTGTAGACAGTACAGCAGTGAGTAGAGTTACCAGAGGAAACAGTACTCAACCACCAGGAGCAGGTTTCACCTTGACTCCAGTAATCATGTTTTGCGCCACGATAGCCTTTTACTCTTACAAGGTCACCTCTCTTATACCACTCGAACTGTTTGATGCCTTGTTCTCTTTTCTCGTCTCCATACTCATTCTTGCCAAAAACCTGACGTTCACACGGAACAAACAAGAAATCAATATCTTTCATCATGCTTACTGGCAGAACTTCTACATCACCAATCTTGCCAGTTTCATATATTTCTTTAAGCACGGGAAGTATATCTTTATGTGGTCCACACTTGTATATTTCGTCCATTGAGAAGATATATTTGTCACCATCAATATCAACGCAGGTTACAGGATTGCCTTCAATCATATATCTCTGACCAAGAGCAACCATGCCTGCATTAACCGCTGCTTTAAGAGAACATTCAATTCCGTTTGATTCTCTTTTTGGTTTGTTTTCGGGAAATTTAATCATTTTTCATTACCTCTCTTTCTTTATATAAATATTATAACAAATTTTTTATTAAAAATCAAAAAGAGGTAAAAACCTCTTTAGATTGTTAGCTCACTCAAAATTTGGTCATATTTACTGGTATCCATAGCTTGCTCATATGAGTCTTTTACTTCTTGAGATGCCGTTTGAGTCACAGCATTTGCTTTATTTCTTTTTTTACTTTTCTTAGTAATAATTCTTATGTCATTTTCTACCTGCTGACTAACCGTTCTTTCACTTAAATAATTGAAAAAATCACTACCAATAGTTCTCATATCTACACTCCAAACAATTCTGCAATGTCAATAATTTCTCTTGCTAATGCAGTTTCTTTAATGAAAGTAGTCTCCATCTCATATTCTACATACTCTGTAGCTAAGTATCTTGTAAAGACAAAGTCTTGAGCAATAAGAGCTTGAGCATCTTCAAGACTATACCAATGAGTTAAATCTTCCCGCTGACTACAAGAGCTAAACCAATTTCGACCATCTTTATGGTATCGCTCATCATATCCCATAGGCAGGTCTTTAGTTTTACAGTTCTTCAGCTCCCCGATAGTCCAAACCAACTCATTGTTTAAATTATACCATAACCCTTTTGCAGGGTCAGTACTTTCTAATCTATACAGCCATTTAGGTTCACTCATTATTTACCTCCACATGAATAGATGAAAATACAAGCAAAACAGCAATAATAACTTTCCAATCAGTATCAAGAGGAGCACAAAATCCAACGAATATTGCAGATGCAATTCCAGCAAGATTCATTCTAACTTTAAGTATTTCATGTGAAATTATTTTACCAACTTCCTCATATTTAGATTTCTTTACTCTCTTTGGTTTTTGATTTGGCATACATGAAGTTGTATATATACCTCTATAAGCCATTCCGCCTTTTTTACCTGTATATTCTTTCATTTTAGTCCTCCGCTAACCTTAATGCACTCATTGCCAAGCATCTTGCGATAAAGCCAGTTATGTATTTTGCTTCAACCGGGACGGCACTCCCACACGCGCTTCCACCGAAAATAACTATCGCCCAGACCAGATACCAAAGTTTTCTCATAATTTTTCTACCTTTCCTTCCATATAATCTTTTAAATCAATCGCTGCATCATTAAATAACATAGTTCTATATCTTCCATCTGTCCGTGGATAGTCGCGGAATTGATGATAATGTCCCCACAACCACGCTTTATAGTCAAGTTGATACTCAATTTGACCGAGATATCTCTCCATATCTTTCTCAACCATTGACTGGTCTACCACTGAAAGAAATAAATCAGTAGGTTCATATATAACAGGACAAGTGTGAGATAAAACTAAATCACATTTCCATCCTTGCTGCTCTATTAAAGATAAACCCGCTAACCGCTCACTTTCAGATAACTGTTCTTGCGGAAACCAGCTCCAACCCGCCTCAAGTCTTCTATATTTATCTACTGAGTAGGCGCCAGGTATAACTAAAGTTTTTAAGAAAGATGGAGTTTCAGTATCACTATTATCCTTATAAGGGATATAATATATTGTTACAAAATCCATAGCATATTTAATATAAGGATAATCATTTTCTACCCAAACAAACCAACCCCAGAAAGGCTCTTTATGCCACTTATCTGGATTCTTTTCCGCACATATACTCGGTCTCTCCTCATGATTGCCGCGTACTACAAAATATGTGAATGGAAACTTACCTAACTTCTTCTTAAACTCTTCATCACGATGATTAAAGAAAAAATTTAATCCCGCATCTCCAAGTAAAATTAAAGTATTTTCATTGGCATTAAAAGTATATGGATGCCGTTGATATAAGTCTCGAACTGGTTTCCATCTACCGTGAATATCACCCATTAAATAAATCTTTTGGTTCATGCTTAAAAATCCTTTCTAACTTCTCAAGGAATGTTTCTTTACAACTTAATAAGACAACTCCATAGGTAGTATTCTTATTTAAAACAGCTAAAATAGTGTTAATTTCATCCATATCTTCTACATATAAAGTTATCTTATGATAAATTGTATATGGCTTATTATCTGTTTTAATGACATTTGCTCTAAGTTGAGACAAAACCCCGAAGACAATGTTCTGGTCTTTCATACAATCAGTGTACTTAATTACAGCTATCATCTTAATCACCTTTCCTTTTGTTTTCTTATAATTTATTATATCATATTTTTTTTAAAAAATAAAGGCAGGTACATAACCTGCCATTTATCTTTAAAAACACCAAATTAATTCTTCAATATATTGACGTTCATCTCCTTTGAAGATAGGAATTTCATTGTCAATTATCCATTCTCTTTCGCTTTTATCTGGGTCTCTGAGAATCATACCTCTCGTACATTCCTTCTGAAGAACCGCACTATAGTATCTGCCCTCTCGACCATTCTTTACGCAACAACTTCCACGTTTCTGCGTGGTAGGATAGTTATTCCAGTTAATACCTTTCAATTCATGTAGCATATCTTGTATTTGATTACAAGACTTCCCTTGAAGTTCATTATGACTGAAGTTAGCCTGACCTACCATCTGGATTGAGTTGCGCGTAGCATCCAACTGCCGCCAATAGATAAGGTTAGCAACCTCTTCTTTTGGTATATTGAAACATCTAGCGTCAAACATAGCTCCTTTTGTGATGGCATTTTGATATACATTGTTGAGTTTCATTAAATCTGCATCAACTTCTTCATCAGTACCTCCATCGTCCCAGCCAGGAAATGTCGAACGTCCCCATTCATCAACATTCTTAGCAAAAGCACGATTAAACGCCATAGTTGCCATAGACGCGGAAATACTGCAAATCTTTTGAACTTCATTATCAAACCATGCGGAAGTATTCAGTTCTTTATAATCAACCAAGATAAGAGTAATTTCATCTGATTGAGTATATCCAAGAACACAGCCTTGAATATTTTTACAAAGATACTGCATAGTTTCCTGCATAGACTGAATAAGAACCTTATCAAATGGTTTTCTCATTCCTCTTGTAAAGGTATGGAAAGCCTTGCCGTCGATGCGGATAGCTACAGGAGTTCTCCGCATCAACTTTGTTTGAGATACCGCCTCATAGGTTTTCATTCTCTTGCCTAACTCGTCATGAACTGGCATTTAATCTTCCTCCCACTCGATAGAGACTAAGATACCTGGCATGCCTTCTTCAAAGTCATAATCTACCTCATATTCGATATCCTTACGTTCAAGAGTCTCAAGAAATTCATTTACAACCAAGCAATCTTTAGGCTCTTTGATTAAAAATAATCTTGTCATCTTCTTTCCTCCGTTCTTTCAATCTCTCTTTTGTGTCCTTTAGGACAAATTTCATATCTTATATGGACGTATCCATCTGCGTACTCATTTCCGCCACTGTTAATAATATCTCGGTATACACAAATCCGTGCTTTCTTCTTTTCAGAGTCGTGAAGAAAAGACTTTGTTAAGTAATAATCATCACAATCTTCACAATACTTATATGTGCCATCTATCACACCTTTGGCGAAGTCAATATCATCAGCCAATTTAGATAACGCTTTTAACTGCGCATCTTTGGTGTGATAAGACTTTAATATATCTTGAACTGCTTTATTCATCTTCTTCATCAGGTTCCTCTAAAGATATGTTCATACTAAATTCATATCCACAGTAAGATAAAACAATAGGGTAAGCACCTTTTTTATTAAAATGCCACCATGCGTCACCTTCCCACCCTTTAAAGTCATTATAGCTTTCTTCATACCCCATCTCTCTTAATATGTCTATAACCTGAGAAGGACCAATATCAAGAGGGTTTAAAGATATCCCATCGTATCCTACATCTTCATGGTTACTCATATACTCAATAACTGCAACGAGAATATCTTTAACTTGTGATTTAATAAAATCATCTAAAGTATATGTTCCTTTCATTTATTCGCCTCCTGCAAGATATTCAGTAACTGCTTGATTTATCAACTTACCGTCTGCTTTACCCTTTAATTCAGCCATAGCCGCCTTCATCATTATACCTTTTGACAAGATAGTCTTATTTTTATTTTCTTCACCAAGGCGGGCAATAACAGCCTGGACAGTTACATAATCCATCATCTTAGGCGCAAGTTCATCAATATAACCCATGCATAATTTATATGCGTGTAAAATGTCTGGACGTTGCGCTGGACACGTATCTATTTGCTCTTGACAAATCTTCTTTGACTTCAGAATCGCGGCAGTTACAATTTCCTCAGTAATATTATCCTTACAACCCTGCCCTATCGCCATATTCTTTGCGCAAGTGAGCATATCAGAAATTATGTCTTTCCTCACACGATTTTTATCCTTCATGGACTTAACTAACTCTTGATGTAGTGCTTCGTATGTCATTTTATGAAAAATCCTCCAATCTTAATTTTCTGTAACCATTTTCCTTTAAAAATTTTTCTGTATAAGGGTAGCTTACACTCATCCATTCACTAGCTGCCCACCAGATTCCACCGACATCACGAACGAATTTAATTATTACATTCTTTCCGTCGCCCCAAATCTCTTTTATTTGTGACATATTCTTTATTTTCTTCCTCTATTATTTCATATACGCAGACACCTGTGGGATTGATGTTAAAGTAGTTACACCATGAGTCTCCAAATTCATCAACTCCGCCATATGGGCATTTAGCACAGTTTCTCATTAGAACCAAATCTGCCCAGTTAGTAATTCTTTAATTACAGACCAATCAAAACAATTCCCACTTTGTCGTGTATGTCCACACTTTTTACATCTTATTTCATAATGGATTCTTATATGCGGACCTTTATGCCAAAAGCATTGAACTTTTGTTAAGACCAGTCTATTTGTTCTCCATGTAAAATCTGGATTAGAACAATAATTTGCCCAATCTTTTTCAGTTCTTCCGCAGGCTAATTTCTTTTCTTTCATTTTCTTCTCAATCCTTTCTTATATAATAATTTTATCATATTTTTAATTAAAAATCAAAAAAGAGCAGTATTTCTACTGCTCTTTCTCTTATTTCAAACTACTCACTCTTAGCGGCAGCCATGTTCTCAATGACTTCCTCAAGGGTAGTACCGCGCAGTAACTGGTTAGTTACATCCGCAACACTCTCACCCTGAGCGATAGCGTAAGGACTCATGCTCTTAGTTACAGTCTCTAACATAGATGCGTTTGCCTTAGAGGTCAATGCCGCAACAAGGTCAGGAGATACAGACTTCATGATATTCGCTACAGTTTCAGCATATGCTGTCTGTCTTGTTTTCTCAATCTCCGCCAACTGCTTTTCAGTAGCAATCTTAGCTTCATCCTCTTTCTTAGCACGGTCTAACTGAGCTTCTTGGATAACATCAAGGATAACCTGCATATCCGCCTCTGCCTGCTTAGTCGCTTCAGTTTCCGCTCTCTTCTTCGCTGCTAACTCAGCCTGTGCTACCAATTTCTTGGTTTCCAACTCAGTTTGCAACTCAAGAGCCTTAACATTGTTTTCATGCTGAAGTTCACGCTCTTTCCGCTCATACTCAGCCAGCTGTGATACTACCTGCATCTTCTTAGCCGCATCAGACAGCTCAAGAGTCTTGGTAATCATCTCTTCCTGATGGTCATTTAAAATCTCAGCGATATGACGCTCTACGCCGACACTTAAAACTTCCACGTCATGCACAAGCATACCGTTCTCAGGGAAGAAACGTCCAGTTCTCTGACCTTCTCCAAGCTCTGCGTCAAGGTTCAATGCTACTCTCCGCACAATGTCTGCGGTGTTTGCATAGAAGTCTTCAATGTCATGCTGCTTAGCCTCTCTCTTGAGTAAGCTACGCTCACGGTCGCACATATATTTTACATAGTTCTCTACGTTGAACCACTTATCTTTGTAGGCTTCAAGGAAGTCAACACAATAAGATACCTTAACCTCAACATCTACAAAGTCCTTGGTTTGAACTTTGATAAGGTCGGAAATCTTGTTGTTCTCCACTCTCAGATATGCGGTCTCCAGCAAGTTATCAGTAGTCTTAGGACGTCCTGTGGACAGAGCCATAGACTCCAGAGTCTCGTCATACTTCAACAGTCTGGTTGTAGGACCAACCACAACTTCTCTCTTGCCAGTTTTAGATACTACATTGATAGCATATCCAGTCCATACGCCGACAGCCACAACTCCATCGTACTTCGTATCAAGAGTGATAGTGCGAGGCTTCGTATAAGATACTCCGCGGCTGATGTTGGCATTAGCTTCGAAGATTGCAAGTGTAGCTTCCTGGTTAGAGGTTGCATATACACTATTAAGCATATCTGTCGTAGCATCCGCTCTACCTCTCTGAGCCATCTTCTGAGTAGACTTCTCAGACAACGCTTCATTGTACTCCAGCACTTCGCTGTTGCCAGGGTAAATCAAACGGCACTCTTTCGCGGTCAGCTTACGCTTAACTACTACCTCTGTACGAGGGTCAGGCAGATACATCTTAGGTCCAACTACCGTCTGAATTTCACCCGTTAAGCGATTAAGGATATAGCGTCCTTCGCCCTCAGGAATAGCGATAGCATGATGCATATACTTTTCGTCATACTGAATCATTGCGTGCTCTGGACGAGGATAGTAAATCATCTGGTCATTACCAGTAATAAACAGCTCTTCACCGATAGGATGATGTACAGTATTGCCATCCTTATCCTTGTCATCGTACTCTGCAATAACCTTTACATAGATACCGCTGATAGGGGACAACTCTAATGCTCTGAAGATATTCCCGCCGGACGGTGTTTCAACGAAAGTTTCAGTAGGCTCAGGGAATACCACAGCAGGACCATGGACATATCTCTTCTCGCCATCTTCATCTTTCAAAATTGCATACTCAAGGCGCTCAAGCGTAACCGCTTCACGGATATAGTTATTTCCGCCGTGTCCATCTCTTTCGCCAACTGCAAGCACTTCAATACCAGTAGGCGGCATATAGAAAGATACCTCAGTACCCTTAATAACCAGCAATTGACCAGCATGGTACTTCTTGTTCTCGGTAGCTTCAACTTCCTTACCCTCAACATTAACAACCGTAGCAGATGCCATATTCTTCTCTGCTGCGTCTGCATCATATACACGAGCCAGCAAATACTGATTAGAGCGCAGACGGTGTCCCTGTACTACCTTAGTCATCTGACCAGGGAACAGAGAGAATGAGCAAGGTCCCGCGATATTTACTTTACGCCCAATCTTCAACTCAGGACTGTTGACTGCTTTTGCCGCATCAGGATAAGAACCGTCATGACTTGGATTCTTCAGTACAACATACCAGCCCTCAGGTGCAGATGTGAATAACTGCCGCGCCTTCTCAAAATCAGAAGTTTCCTCAAATCTCTTTGTCTTAGGATTGAAGACCACCAAAGACTCCTGCGCGGAAATGGTCATGGTGATAGGACCTGTGTAGGTCTTGATTGCACCATTTGTCTTACTCTGCAAGAAGCAGAACTCATTTGTGGACAGAACTAAGTCTCTCTGTCTACTTATTCCGCTCTCGCCATAATTTTCGCCATCATATCTTCCCATTCAAAATCTCCTTTAAAATTTATTTTATTTTATTATTTCTTTATTTTCATATAAATATTATATCAAAAATTTTATTAAAAATCAATAAAAACTTTTTGTTCTAATCAATTTCTTCCCAACCAGCAGAAATTCGATTCCATACCATATCATTGATAACTTCCTCGGTGACTTCATCAATTTCTTTTGCGGTTGTATTATCGTCTACTTCAATGATATATTTATCATCTTCAATACCAGCCCATGGATAGTGAACATTACATTTAATTTTTTTCATTAAAAACACCCTCTTTTTCTTTTCATATAAATATTATAATATATTTTTAATTAAAAATCAACTAAAAAATTTCCAAAAGCATTTTTTGTTTTAAGAACTCGACCATTTTCCACCCGACCGCTCAAGCGACAAAAAGTGCGTTCCATAAAAATGGAACGCACTCATATCTTAAAAACCAGAGGTCTTAAGAGCCTTAACGTACTTATTGCTCCGCATATCACTCATCTTATCAAGCTCACTAGATAAGATGTTTACATCATCGATATCCAATCCCTTTAAGAGAGAAATCTGAATGACCTTAGACAGATTATCAAATACACTCTCCAATTTTGCGATTCTGTTGATAGTTCTGTAAGAGAACAGACACTCGATACCAGCCTTTTCTGCGACTTTTCTGAATGCATGGCAAAACTTCACCAGCTCAGCGTTGTCATCAGCCATAGCCATCTCAATCTTCTGGGAGTAATCAATGTTTACCATAGCAAAACGGTCAAGGCTTGCTCTATCAAGACAGTATCGTCCAGTGTAGTTGTTGTCAGCTCCAGTGCCAAGCGTGTTACCTGCCGCAATCACTCTAAAGTCAGGGTGAGCATCAACTTTACCAATCGGAAAGTCGAAGTATCTATTCGCGATAGCCGCGTTCAAGATAATCAACGTTTCAGGTACAGATGCATCCATCTCGTCAAGGAAGAATACTCCGCCCTGTGTGAATGCCTTATAAAACTGGGTTTCCTGGTACCGACCATTGGCGTCGATAAAACCAGTCAGTTTATACTCCTGCGTAACCGCGTTGGTGAAGTAAAAGTCCAAACCCAGAGCTTCTGCGATTTGCTTGCAGATTACATTCTTTCCAGTGCCGGCTTTCCCCCGTTAAATACACAGGAATATCCAGACTTACAATCTGAAGAACCTCGTCAAACTTCTCATGAAGTACGCCAGTGATTGTCTTTGTTGCTTTTGGTGTCTTGACCTCATGAATCTCAGGCAGGAAACCGTAGACTTCCTTAATTCTTGCGTCAATCTGCGGCATAACAGCTTCAAAAATCTGAGATGAACTTGCCTGAGCAATGGTCTGCATCATGAAATTCTGCATTTCTGTAACCATCTTAGTCATATTCTGATTTGCCGGCTCTACTGTTCTACTCATTTCCTCAACCCTCTCCTTTGGCTCAATTTTTACACCTGTCTTTTTTGCGTGCGCTTCTGCACAATGCTGGTGTGCATATCTTTGGGAATTAACCTTTACAAACGGCTCCCAATCTCTATCGAATCTTTCTCCACAATAGAAACATTTTACTGGATGTGACATATTAACCTCTCCTTTACATCTTGAAATATTCTAAAATTTTTACCACGTCATAGTCATTATCTCTTACCCAATGACAATTCAAGAGAAAAGTATTAGTATCATTGACGTGAAGTTCCTCTTTCATATAGTCTATATTCGTCAGAGGATGCCCATATCCAAAACTGAAACTTCTATCTGTTACTTCTGGACAAGTCTCAAGATACTTAAAACCAATTCTTCTGAACATCGAAGGATGAGCAAGAGGAAAACAAATCTTTTGCAAATCAAACTTCTGTCCAAAATCTTTAATTGTCAAGGTGGGACAGATGCATTCGCTGTCTGCTTCTGTCGGCATAAAACCAACTGAAAGTCTGGTTTGAATTCCTTTTGACTCAACAATATTTAATGCAGTACATACCGCGATTCCAGCCTTGATGAAGAACTCCTTATTTTCAAAAGCACTCCCACCAATATTGTAAATCAAAGATAAAGTCTTTCTTTTCTGCGGCGTCCGCTCTACATAAATCATTGAGTCTGGAAGATTCATTATGGAATTTGGAACATTTGGAATATAACCAACAGGTTTATTCTTTGGCAAGGCTTTCGGCAATGCTGCATATTTGTGATAGACCTTAGCATTTTTCTGCATTCCTTTCCTTACTTCAGGAAGAATTTCTGTGTATCCATTTCTGAATAATGAAATTGCTTCATCCCAGTTATTAGTTCCATTCCAACTCGCATCCCCAGTTTTTTGAGAAGACCGCTCTCCTCGCATCGCTTCACAATTAGGACGTGACTGAAGAGCAGATAGGAGATGGTTAATATTCTTAAAATGCTCGTGGATAAACTTCATCAATATCACTCTCTTTCTTTTCTTCATTTCTTATATAAATATTATATCAAAATTTTTTAAGAAAATAAAGGTTGCTATATGTATCTAGCAACCTTTATCAACGATTGCTTCTTATTCAACAAACTCCCATTCAGCTTCCCATTTATTGCCATGCACTTTTACAGCAACTTCCGCAGTCAGCATATCCCCGATTTCATCTTCTATTGCCGTATCTGCTACTTCAAACTCGCCTGTAATTGTCTCATTCTCTTCAGTGATGAAATATCTTACTTTTCTCATACTTTTCAATACCTTTCTTAAAATGTATTTTTCATTTCTTATGTATATATTATAACAAAAATTTTAATAAAAATAAAGGGCGAGCAAAATGCTCACCCTTTTATTCTTAACCTACTACATCATTAGCAGGCTCGACATTTACGATAGTATCGCCTTTACCGCCAACTAACTTAGCGCCCAGTACTCCAGACAGCAAGCCTTTCAAGTCAATACCCATGGACTGTGTTAAGCCTTCAGATACCTGAGTGATATTCTTAATAATATCCTCCTGCAACTTAGAGCTTTCACCGCCATACATATAAATCTTGTCAACGTTGGTGTATGCTTTACCAGCAGCCTCTGCGATAGCAGGCATCTGCTCGAACAATGTTGTGATAGCTTTTAACTGCATATCCATCTGAGCGGCTTCGCCATACTGCTTCATAGCTTCAGCCTTCTTCAAGATACCTTCAGCCTCAGCTAATGCCTTAGCCTGAACTGCGGCAGCTTCCGCTTCACCTTTGGCTTTAATACCAGCAGCCTCATTCTCCATAGCAACCTTACGAGCTTCCGCCTGAGCTTTAGTAGCCTCAGCACGTCTCTCTGCCTCAATCTGCTCAGCCTCTGCTTTCTTTGCTCTTTCAAACAATTCAGCTTCAGACTGCTTCTGAGTTTCGTAAAGCTTTGCATCAGCATCCTGCTGAGCTGCATACTTACGAGCTTCCGCCTCTTTCTTAACGGTAGCTTCCAGAGCACGTTCCTTAATGGCAACTTCACGCTCTTTCAACTCAATTTCCTTCTCTTGACGAGCAAGGTTTGCGTTAGCAGTTGTAATCTCGATGGTCTTACGCTGTTCCTCTTGCTGGATTTGGTATGCAGCGTCCGCCTCAGCTTTCTTAACATCCGCAGCCTTCTTCAATTCAGCACGCTGAATCTCCAACTCGTTGTTTTTCTTAGCAATCTCGGTATCAGCAGCAACTTTAGCATCATTTGCTGCCTTAGCAGCTTCCGCCTTAGCAACTGCAATTTCCTTCTCAGCTCTTGCCTTAGAGATAGCCGCATCCTTTGAAATCTGAACCGTGTTCTCCAAACCAAGGTTATCAATAACTCCATTCTTATCCTTAAAGTTCTGGATGTTGAATGTCGTCAAATCAAGACCCATATCATGCAAGTTAGGAGTTACATTCTCGATAATGCGCTCAGCAAAAACTTTCTTATCACCCTGGATTAACTCCTTCAAGGTCGTCTGAGAAATAATCTCACGAATGTTACCCTCGAATACAGGAGTGATAATCTCACGAATCTGACTTGGCTTATATCCAAGGAACTTGGAAGCCGCAATCTTCAAACGGTCAGGGTCCTGAGAAATAGATACGTTAGCCACAGCATCTACCAAGATATTGATAGCATCACTGGTCGGAATCTCATCTCTTGATGTGAAGTCGGACTGAATGTTCTCAAGAGACATATAGTCGACTCGCTGGATGATAGGAATTACGAAGCAACCTTTACCGATAGCAACGCGATTTCCACGGGGACCTGTGATTACCATAGCTACGTTTGGCGGAGCCTTCTTGTACATAACCTTACCAACAAAGACTACCGCGAAGATGATGATTGCCGCAATAATGAGAATAGACAAAATTGGGGCAACCACTGCCATAATTGAATTTGCCATAAATCCTTTTATCTCCTTTATTTTTAATTTTATTTAGTTGTCAAAGTACAAAATACAAATATGCTTTAGACCGCTACATAGCGACCATTTTGCTTAACGACTTCTGGAGTAAAAAATTCCATACCTTGTCTGGTATACTCTTCAGCCCGTTCAATGGTGTTCTTTTTCAAATTACCGCAAGCCTGCATAAAAATATTGACTGCAGCTTGTCGTCCACCGGCAGTATGAACCCAAGTTTCACGAGTAATTGGCTCGCCATACTTTTCGTTCTTATGCCAAATAAATTTGTAACTATTCTGTTTTCTCATTACTTTCTCCCATAGACTTAATCTGAGCGATAATTGCCGCGTTATTTGCCTTGCGCTGGTCAAGTTCGCCCTTAATCAGTGAAAAGCTCGCTTCAATTTCCTCAATCTCGTGAGTAGTTTGGTCAATGCTGTCATTGATAGTTACCAGTTTGTTTGTTGCTGACTGGATACTTGCAATAGAAGCGATGCTCTTTTTCGTTAAACGACCGAGAGTAAAACGCTTACGACCAAGCATATCCCCGTTCTTTAAGATATTGAACATTTAATGTCCCTCTCTTTCTTTTATTTTTTTGTTTTCTTTTGTTTTTCATATAAATATTATATAATAATTTTTATATAAAATCAATAGCTTCTGCTTTTAACTCAGGTTGAAGAATTTTAATATTGGTTCCTTTCATTCCCTGACTTACAATAGCCGCAACACCATACTCTTTCATTTTAGTGATAAGATTGTTATAGACTGGGCGGGAAATAGAATTTTTCTCTACCAGCTTAGATATGGTAATATTACCTTCTGCGCCAATCTCTTTAACAATAGAATAGTAAGCCCTCTGTTCCGCGTTAGTTAATTGTTTAAAGAATTGCTCCTTCGTAACTTCAGATTCAGGGTCTTGTAAGGAAAGTTTGATAATTTCCATTACTCCATCGTTTAATGCGGTCATGGCTTTTTCTTTAAGCGGAGAATCTAACTCAGAATACATCGCAGTTAAGTCTTTTACCTTTTGTTCAAGCTCTGCCGCGCTGGCAAGTTTATCTTCTTCACTTTGGCTTAATTTATTTAATCCAAATTTCAAATCTCTTAAAAATTCGTAAGATTCTCCTTCTGGGTGGATGCACTCTAAATAAACCTTGTTATTCAAATAATTTTCAAGGAAATAATATAGTCTATGTGCATTATGAAGTTTTTTATTGTCACTTGGTCCTTGCTTTAAAGTATGAATTAACTGACCACTTATAGATTTTAATGCCTTATATCTGTCGCAATGAGAAATTGCTTCTCTGTTGTCAACAAAATAAGTTTTCCACAGTTCTTCATATTTTGGATTGAGAATGAAGTAGTCTGTATACAAAATCTCAATAAAATTGATATTCTGTTTTAAGAACATATTTCTTAATTCTCTAATATCCTTAACTTCAATATGTTCATCTTCTAAATGGAGTTCTTTAGATAACCATTCTGATTTTAAGCACATATCTTCAAAACTGGGAACAACAATCAATTTGCTGTCAACATCACTTTCCCAACTTGCGAACCCGTAATTTTGACTTCCATATAAGAACACTCCGACAATGCGGTCAGGGTCGATACCCTGCCGCACCGCGTAGTTCCAATGTTCTTGAAGCCTTTTCAAAATAGGTTCTCTATTCAAAAACATAATTATTGTCCTTTCACTTCAGTTGTAAAATACTGAACTTCTAATGTATCTAAATCTAATAATGCTGATTTCCCTGTTGCAAAAGAGCCTAAGTCAATATCAATCTTATGACTATCACAGTAATTTACGATAGAAACATCTTCTATTTTTTGTGGCATATCATAAAAATTATTTGTGATATATGCAACTTCATTTAACTTTTGTATCAGATGCGGAATTGGTGTGTGACCATGTACTATTAAAGTTTTGTCATCACCTTTCCACGGAAAAACAATTTGCCTTCTATCCCAGATATATGGGTCTTCCCTAGAACCAATAAGCGTACCTTGTTCTGGACTATATCCAGCATGATTCATAACAATATGGACACCATTTGGATTAGTGTACTCAATTTCCTTTGGTAAAATTTCAAGTCTACGAATAAGCCATGACTGATTATCGTCAGAAAGTCTTTTGAAATCTTTAATAGTCTGGTCTCCGCCATTATAAGCAACAAGCCAAAAGTCATTCTCATAAAAAGCGTTGATTAACATATCCTCATGGTTTCCTTTTATATACTGAACTCTTCTGTCGATAAGTAAAGTTTTCATTAACTTTAGTCCATCAGGTCCGCGGTCAGCCGCATCACCAAGGAAAAAGATTGTATCTGTTTCGTCACAAAAGGCATCTATCTGTTCCCATAATTTCCACATTCCATGTAAATCTGAACAAGCAAAATGACGATTCATATCGCATCCCTCCTTAGTTATTAAATGTTTTTGTAAAAGCTAAATTATTAAAATCGTTCATTCCTTGCGGAACTGCAAAAATTACTTTTTTAAAGCATTTATATTCTTGCTCAAGATATTTCTTAAATACCGCAGCTACTTCATATGGGTCCTGACCGAACACTCCGCATCCAAAAGCTCCAAGTATAAGGGTTTCCGCACCACGTTCCGCAGCAATATCCAAAAGGAAATGGATTCTCTCGTCAAGAACTTTGCTATTTTCCGCGTTAGACACATTTGTATACTTTTGTGCAGCTTTCTTATTAGGGCAAGCACAAGTAATTACATCTGCCTTAATAGGTTTCATCATTTTCTTTAAGAAAAGAACATCTTCTGAATAAATAGCTCTATCAAGATATAAAGAACGATTTCTGTTTTGCTCATTCCAATCATAATAAGGTTGATACTGTCTTAATACATTATAAAGGATAGATTCATGGCATAGACATTCCTCTTGAGCCTGGCTTCCTTCAATAAACATTCCGCCTGCGTGACGATATGATGCAAAATTCAGAACCGCGGTTTTGCCTTCATGATACTTAAAGAGAGCACTCACGCTATCTATGTTGACAACCTGTATCGTCATATCCGCATTCTCAGCAAATGTTTGGTTATAATCTCGTTTAGGTCCATATATGTAACTACGAACCGCGGCAACTTCATTTCCATAGGTATTATCTACCATATTAGTATGTTCTCTTGCCTTAGCCGCGTTCTCTTGTTTGTTACTCCATGCGTAATTTCTCATATTTATCTTCCTTTCTTATATAAATATTATATCAAAATTTTTATTAAAAATCAATTTCTGTTCTAAGGACAAATCCAGATAAAGAGTCACAGACATTTTTGATAATTCTTAGTAAGTAAAGATTTTAAGAAAGGTAGGTATAAGTTTTATGTTTAATATTATTAAACAAGGAGAACGTTCTACTGCATATGTAACTGAATATGTTGCGGATACTGAAGCTGATGTTGCTAATTTACCTACTAATAACGCTCCTGGAAGCACTTGTATAGTTATTGAAACATCTGATGTTTATATGTTAAATAATAAAAAAGAGTGGAAAAAATTATAAAAGGAGGGTAAGTTATTATGGATGGATTAGTGGCTTATATCCTTGCAAAAAAACTCATTGCTAGTGCAGTAAGTGGAATTACTAGTGCCACTCTTAATGGAAATCAGTTAGTTTTTCAATTTCAAGATGGCACTTCCGCATCTATAACAATTCCGCTTCCTGAAGATGGGAATGATGGAGTTTCAGTTACTAATATAACTATTGATGAAAGTGGGCATTTAATTTGCTTACTATCTAATGGAACTTCAATCAACGCAGGAGAAATTCCAACTCCTATTATTTTTGTAGATAGCACTGAAGAACTTCCTATAAAAGGACAGATTTCTACATTATATATAGCAGGAACTTCCATTTATATATGGACAGGAACTGAATATGTTAGTTTATCCACTGGAGGTGGAGGAGAAGGCGGTTCTATACAATGGGGAAGTTTTTAATTCAAAAGAAAGGATAATTATTTATTATGGCTGATGTAAAATTTTTACAAGGTACTCAATCTGGCTATGAAGCTTTAGCTACAAAAAACCCTAATACTTTTTATTTTACTGGAACTAATTTATATTTAGGGGAATTAAAATTAACTAGTGGGTCTGATATTACTGGCGTATTAACTAGATTAACACAAGCTGAAACTGATATTGATAATATTGAAACAGCTATTGGAACTTTATCAAGTTTAACAACTACTGAAAAGGGTAATTTAGTTGGAGCTATCAATGAAGTTCTTGCTAAGGTTACAGAAGCAACAACTGCATCTGAAATTAAAATTGAAGAAAATTCAACAAGTTCAGATTATGCAAAAGTATATACTGTTAAACAAGGTACTAAAACAGTAGGAACAATCAATATTCCTAAAGATATGGTAGTAACATCTGGTACAGTAGAGACTAATCCAGACGCTGCTCATCAAGGAACTTTCCTTGTATTAACTTTAGCAAATGCAACCTCAGATAAAGTTTATATTGAAGTTGGAACTTTAGTAGATATTTATACTGCTGAAGCTAGTGCTACACAAATTCAATTAGCTATTAACTCTACAACAAGAGAGATTAGTGCTACTATTGTAGCAGGTAGTGTAACAAGTATTGAATTAGCAACAAACGCTGTAACTACAGTTAAAATTGCTGATGGTAATGTGACATATGCTAAGTTGGCGGCAGATGTTCAAACTTCATTAGGCAAGGCGGATTCCGCAGTTCAAAGTGTAGTAGAAGGTACTGCTAATGGTACTATCACTGTTGATGGAACAGCAGTCCATGTTCATGGATTGAGTGATGCTGCTTTTAAGGCGGCTAATGAGTTCGATGCAGCAGGTGCAGCAGCAACAGCTGAACAAAATGCAAAAACCTACGCTGATGGTCTAATGACATGGGGAACGTTTTAATTTAGATAAGGAGAAATAATATGGCAGTAGTTAATTTTATTGAAACAACTTCTGCTAAATTAAAATCATTGCCTTTAGTGAATGGTAGATTCACTTTTGTTACAGATACAGGTGCTTTATATAGAGATACTGAAACTGAAAGATTTTTATTATCTGGAAGTGACATTATCATGTATGTTAATGAACCTACTTTAAATATTGTAACCTCAGGGACTCGTGTTAATATATTTGTAGGTCCAG